>OGGM01000010.1_pt1 | contig 231694 bp, 187 predicted proteins | sample 1571251 | NCBI WGS metagenome assembly OGGM01 (sample SAMEA2582076, study PRJEB24529) | metagenome | biome: Human gut stool | place: China | collected 2011 | reverse complement strand
GGTAGAACTCCAGCCTTCCAAGCTGATCACGTGGGTTCGATTCCCATCACCCGCTCTATTGAAGAAGAATGTTATGCATTCTTCTTTTTTGTGTTATAAGGAGACAGAACTATCATTCGAACAAATAACAAAACGATGACTGCACAAAATATTCTATTATTTGTACAAATTTTGCACTGTGAACATTCTGCAAATTTGTACATTTTTTTTGTACATTTCTTGGACTTTTCTTTTGAACACTGATTGCGGTATGATAAACACATGGAAAGCAAAAGGAGGTAATGAACATGTCAATCGTATATAACCTTGACGTAAGATGTCATGAGATGTTGAAATATCTGTTATATCAGGATGGATATACATCTGTGACTCAACTTGCAGAAGAAATGAAAATTTCGAAAAGAAGTGTCTACTATGACATACGTAAGATCAATGAATGGTTAGAGGCTTTAGAACTTTCGCAGTTAGTGGTCGAGCGAAAAAAAGGAATACGAATTGACGAAGAACAAAAAGCAATGATCCGTGCAGGATTAAAGATGATACCGTCCGAGCTTGCTTATGCATTTACACCAACAGAACGAGTAAAGATCATTATATGTTCTATTCTGCAAAGAAACCGAAATTTATTTTTAGATGATTTTATGGAACTTTGTCAAGTAAGCAGAAATACAACGATCAGTGACGTGAAAGAAGCAGGCAGAATTATTTCAAAATATCAGCTGCAGCTGATTTATGAAAATGGGAAAGGATATCATATCAAAGGAGATCTTGTACGAAAAAGAAGTATTTACTTTTCTTATTTTAGTTCAATTTCAAATCTTTATAAGAAGGAGATTCTTCCATTAGACGCTCCAGACAAAGTTGATCATTTCCTGGACAGATTAAAAGATATTGAAAACGCGTTGGATGTCCAGTATGTACAAGGAACGTTATACACCATTGCAGTGTTCTTTTCAACCATTGACAATCGAAGTGATGTTGTTGAATTTTCTGACAAAGAAAAAAAGGAAATCATGGATACAAAAGAGTATGAAATGGTATCTATGAGATTTCCAGAATTAAATGAAAGCGAACAGCTATATCTTGCATTACATTTACTTGGATCAAGAATGCAAAGTATACCAGTAGATTTTATGGAAGAACATTCCGGACAAGAATCACAAAGACTTTCCAAGATACTTGTAAACGCATTTTCACGAATTGCAGGAGTTGGATTTTCAAAAGAAAAAGAATTGACAAAAGCGCTCGCAGCACACTTAAAGATATCCATGTATCGATATCGATATGGTATCCAACTTGCAAATCCAATGCTTGAAAATATTAAAAGCGAATATGGAGATTTGTTTGAACTTACAGCAAGAGCATGCAGGTACTTAGAAAAAGAAATAGGAGTTCCGATTCCAGAAAGTGAAATTGCATACATAACATTACATTTTGGTGCATTTATCAGTGCAGGACAGGAAAAAGAGCAGAAATTAAAAATTTTGATTATTTGTCCAAATGGAGTTAGCACAGCAAATATGATATGGGGAGAGATACAAACATTAGTTCCAGATGCAGATGTAGTTGATGTTTGTTCTTTAAAAGAGTATAACGAGACCCATGATTATAATGTTGTGATATCCACGATCGTTATTGAAAATGAAAATGATTTGATTTTGGTACATCCGATACTTACGGACAATGACCGAATGAAAGTTTTGCAAAGATGTATGAAATATAAACATAAAAATGATATGAACATTTCAAATATCACAGAAATCGCATCAAAATATATGACAGATGATAATTTACAAAAATTTAAGGAAGAATTGATTGAATTATTTTCAAAAAATTCTTTAAAAGAATATGTGGAACAAAAAAGAAAGCCACAAAAAGGAATTTATGAAATGTTAGAGGATCCTTATATTCGTATCGTGAGAGAAGAAATGAAATGGCAGGATGCGATCAGGATTTCAGGAGAAACAATATTAGAAGATCAATCAATCAGACAGTCTTACATAGACAGCATAATTCATAAGACAGATCAATATGGTCCTTATATGTTTATTACGAAACAAGTATTTCTGGCTCATTCTGAAATTGAAGATGGAGTAGAAAGCATGGGATTTTCGATGACTATTTTCAAGAAACCAGTGGAATTTAGGACATTGGATGGACAAAAACGATTTGCAAAGATCATGTTCATGTTATCAGCACAGGATGAAAAATCACATATTCGTTTACTAAATGATATTATGATGATTTTTTCAAAACCAGAAAATGAAGAAAAACTATGGGAACAGGAAGATATAGGAGAAGTCAAAGATATGCTGTATCAACTTTTACAGGAGGAACAATGAAAAAGATATATGATATGTTAAAACTGGAAAATATAAAAATTCTTCCGGGCGTAAAAGACTGGAGAGAAGCAATTCATGTAGCAGTAAAACCATTAGTAGATGGTGGATATTGTGAAGAAAGATATGGTGATGAGATCATTAAAAATACAGAAAAACTTGGACCATACTATGTTCTTTGCGAAAATGTAGCATTAATTCATGGAAGTACAGAACAAGGGGTTTTAAAACGACAGATTGCAATCACATTGCTAAAAAAACCAGTTAAATTTAAAACAGATGGATATGACGTAAGAATTCTTATCACATTGGCAGCGACCGATGCAGAATCACATATGGAAGTTTTACAGGCAATGTCGGAACTATTTGAAAGTCAAGAGAGTACCAAAAAAGTATTGGATGCTTCCAATGAAAAAGAAATTTATGATCTGTTTGTAAAAGCAGTATAAATATAAGATGAAAGTATAGAGGAGGATAAAAGATGAGTTTTATTATTAATATATTATCAACACCTGCGATTTTAGTAGGTCTGATTTCCTTATTTGGTCTGATCCTACAGAAAAAGCCAGTAGAGGATGTTGTAAAAGGAACGGTAAAAACAATTGTTGGATTCTTAGTATTAACAGCGGGATCAAGTTTTTTACAGACTGGATCATTAAATGATTTCGGGGTAATCTTTAACTACGCATTTAATATGCAGGGAGTTGTACCAAACAACGAGGCGATCGTATCTTTAGGACTAGCTGATTTTGCAAGTGATACAGCCTATATCATGTGCATTGGAATGATCGCTAATATTGTATTAGCAAGATTTTCAAGATTACATTATATTTTCTTAACAGGACATCACACATTATACATGTCAGCGATGCTAGCTATCATTTTAAATGTTGGAAACTTAACAGGACCAATGTTATGGATCTCTGGTGGGCTGATCTTAGGACTTATCATGGTAATCTCACCAGCGCTTTGCCAACCAACAATGGAAAAAATCACAGGAACAGATGAACTTGGATTTGGACATTTTGGTGGTTTTGGTTATTGGTTTTCTGCACGGATCGGTAAATTATTTAAAGATAAGAGTAAATCAACAGAAGATGTAAATTTCCCACAGAGAATTTCATTCCTTCGTGATACAACTGTAGCGATCGGTTTAACAATGACAATCTTCTTTATCATTGTAACATTTGTAGCAGTGGTTGTAAGAGATGGAATGAGTGATCCAACAATTTCAGCATTTTTCAAAGGTGAGACAGAGACACATTGGCTTGTATGGGCGATCACAAAAGGTTTAAGTTTCGCAGGTGGTGTATATATCATCTTAAGTGGTGTACGTTTAATCATCGGTGAAATCGTTCCAGCATTCCGTGGAATCGCAGAAAAGATCGTACCTAACGCAAAACCAGCCATTGATTGTCCAGTTGTATTCCCTTATGCACCAAATGCAGTATTAATGGGATTCTTAGTATCTTTCTTAGGAGGTATCGTAGGATTATTTATTCTTGGTGGTATTAACAAAGCATTAATTCCAGTAGCTCTTATTTTACCAGGAGTTATTCCTCATTTCTTCTGTGGAGCAACTGCAGGTGTATTTGCGAATGCAGAAGGTGGATTAAAAGGATGTTTAGTTGGATCCTTCTTACATGGATTACTGATCACATTCCTTCCAGCAATCTGTATGCCAGTCATGGGATCTTTAAACTTTGCAAACTGTACATTCTCAGATGCTGATTTCTCAATCGCAGGAATCATCTTAGGAAATATCGCACAGTTTGTAAAAGGTGGCGGATTATTTGGAGTATGTATCGTACTATTTTTATTACCAATTGTTTATAATGTGATCATGCCAAAAAAAGAGGCATAAAGAAACAAGAAATGAAATTATAAAATTAGATTTTGGAGGTAAGTATTATGATTAAATCAATTATGTGTTGTTGTGGTTCAGGACTTGGATCAAGTATGTTAGTTCGTATGAATGTTGAAAAAACATTACAGAAGATCGGAGTATCAGGAGTCAGTGTAACTCATTCATCCTTATCCGATGCAGCAGAAGGTGCAGCAGATCTGTTTGTTGTAGGAAAAGATTTAGAGAATTTTGTAAAGGAACTTCCAAGAGTTGTAATTCTTGACAATATCATGGATAAAGCAGAATTAGAAAATAAATTAAGAGCAGAATTTGAAAAGTAAGATTAATGGGAGTTATAAACAATGGAAAAAGGTAAATTACAGAAATTAAAACTTCTTTCTGCGAAGATCCGTAAAGACATTTTGGAGATGTTAGAAAAACGCGGTTATGGACATATGGGAGGTTCCTTATCAATTGTAGAATTAATGAGTGTCTTATATGGGAAACAATTACGATATGATGCGAAAAATCCAGATTGGGAAGAACGAGATATGGTTGTTTTATCAAAAGGTCATGCAGGGCCAGCATGGTACAGTGCACTTGCAGAAAATGGATTTTTTGATCGAAAGTGGCTGTTTACATTAAATGATGGAGGAACAAAACTTCCTTCACATCCAGATCGATTAAAAACCCCAGGAGTTGATATGACAACTGGTTCTTTAGGACAAGGAACATCCGCAGCAGCAGGAATTGCAACAGGATTTAAAATGAATGGAAGCAATCAGTATGTCTATTTGATCGTTGGCGATGGAGAACTTAATGAAGGACAATGCTGGGAAGCTTTTCAGTATATTGCACATTATAAATTAAAGCATTGTATTGTGGTGATTGATGATAATAAAAAACAATTAGATGGAACAACAAAAGAAGTCATGAATCCATTTAGTATTGAAGAAAAAATGAAAGCGTTTGGATTTTATACACAGACTGTAAAAGGAAATGATGAAGAAGCAATTGATAAGGCAATTGAGAAAGCCAAGGTAATAGAAGATCAGGCAGTATGCATTATCTTAGATTCTATCAAAGGTTCTGGAGTTCCATATTTTGAACAAATGGACGCCAATCACTCTGTAAAATTTAATAATGATGAAATCATAAAAGCAACTCAGGAAGCAATCAAAGAATTGAATCAGTTCATTGAAGGAGGTGCCAGATAAAATGTTTCAATTAGCAGAAAATAGACAGGAAACAGGAAAAGAGTTACGAAGTTGTGTTGTTGAAACACTTCAGGAACTGATGCGTGAAGATGATAAAGTGACAGCACTTGAAGCAGATTTAGGAGGCGCCAGTGGATTTACAAAGATCAAAGAAACAAATCCAAATCGATTTATTCAGTGCGGAATTGCTGAGGCAAATATGATCGGCGTAGCGGCTGGATTATCAGTAACAGGTTACAAGCCATTTGTGCATACTTTTGCACCATTTGCAACAAGAAGAGTATTTGATCAGTTATTTTTATCTGGTGCGTATGCAGGAAATACGATCAATATTTATGGATCAGATCCCGGATTTAGCGTTGCATCCAATGGAGGAACTCATACATCATGGGAAGATGTCGCATTAATGAGAGAAATCCCAGGCGCAGTTGTTTGTGATCCAGCAGATGATGTTCAGATGGAATGGATCATTAAAGAATTTTCTAAAATAGAAGGAATTCATTATGTAAGAGCTAATCGTAAGGCAGTCAGAAATGTATATCAGAAGGGTTCAGAATTTGAGATTGGAAAAGGAAATATCCTAAAGCAAGGAGATGACATCCTGATCATCGCGGCAGGACAGTTAGTATCTGAAGCATTGGACTGTGCAGAAGCACTGGAAAAAGAAGATATTTCTACAGAAGTGATTGATATGTTTACGATTAAACCGTTAGATGAAAACCTTTTGATTAAGGAAGCGAAGGGGAAAAGAAAAATCGTTACGATTGAAAACCATTCTGTTTATGGTGGACTTGGAAGTGCCGTTTCAGAAGTTATGGCAGAAAATGGAATAGCAGTGCCTTTAAAAAGAATTGGTGTAAAAGAGCGATTTGGACAAGTAGGAACAGCCGATTTCTTACAAAAAGAATTTGGTTTAACAGCAGATCAGATAAAAGAAGCGATTTTTTGTAGTTAACATAAAGAAGGAGTAGAATAAAAAGTTCTGCTCCTTTTTTATGTTATGTCTTCGGGACTGGACTCACTTCGCTCGATAAGGTATACTATTTCTTAGAAGTAAAATGTGAGTAAGTCATAAAGGAGATACAAAAATGGATTACAACAAACTGGCATTAGAAATGCACGAAAAAAATAAAGGTAAGATCGCAGTACGTTCTAAAGTAACAGTAAAGACAAGAGATGATCTAAGTACAGCTTATACACCAGGAGTCGCAGAACCTTGTCGTAAGATCCGTGATAATAAAGAAGAAGTATATCGTTATACAGCAAAAGGTAATTTAGTAGCTGTCGTATCTGACGGAACAGCTGTATTAGGACTTGGAGATATCGGACCAGAAGCAGCAATGCCTGTTATGGAAGGAAAAGCCCTTTTATTTAAAGAATTTGCAGATATCGATGCATTCCCAATCTGTCTTGATACAAAAGATACAGAAGAGATCATCAAAACAGTCAAGAATATCGCACCATGTTTCGGTGGTATCAATTTAGAAGATATTTCCGCACCAAGATGTTTTGAGATTGAAAAACGTTTAAAAGAAGAATTAGATATTCCAGTATTCCATGATGATCAGCATGGAACAGCCATCGTTGTAGCAGCAGGATTATTAAATGCCTTAAAATTTGTCGGAAAGAAAATGGAAGATGCAAACATTGTGATCAATGGAGCAGGATCTGCTGGAATCTCTATCTGTAAACTATTATTACAGTTTGGCGCAGGAAATGTTGTCTTAGTTGACCAGAAAGGTGCATTATGTCCAGGAGAAGACTGGATGAATCCAGCACAGAAAGATATGGCAGAGATCACAAACAAAGAGAAACAGACTGGAACATTAACAGAGATCATCAAAGATAAAGATGTATTTATCGGAGTTTCTGCACCAAATATCGTGACAGCCGAAATGGTATCTACTATGGCAGACGATGCGATCATTTTTGCCATGGCAAATCCAACACCAGAGATCATGCCAGATGAAGCGAAGAAAGGTGGAGCAAGAGTTATCGCAACAGGAAGATCCGATTTCCCTAATCAGATCAATAACGTATTAGTATTCCCAGGAATCTTCAGAGGAGCTCTGGATGCAAGAGCTGGACAGATCACAGAAGAGATGAAGATGGCAGCAGCAAGAGCAATCGCAAGTATCATCAGTGATGATGAGTTAAATGAAGAGTATATCATTCCAGGTGCATTTGATGAAAGAGTCTGCAAAGCAGTAGCCAAAGCTGTTGCAGAAGAAAGCCAGAAATAAATGATAGAATTAAATTAAGTACAAGAGCACTTCTGTTCAAGAAGTATGTTTTATGATATACTATATTGAGTTGTGAGAAAATTTTAGGAGATTTTAGGAGAATTCATTCAATGAAAACAAGCGGAATATTATTGCCAATTTTTAGTTTACCATCAGATTACGGAATTGGATGCTTTTCAAAGGAAGCATACAAATTTGTAGATTTTTTAGAAGAAGCAGGCCAGAAGTACTGGCAGATCCTTCCATTAGGAACGATCGGTGCGGGAAATTCTCCTTATCTTTCGTTTTCAAGTTTTGCAGGAAGTGCATATTATATCGACTTAGAACAGTTACTGGAAGAAGGACTTCTTAAGAAAAAAGAACTCGAATCAATTAAGGAAGAAAACAAGGGCAAAGTTGACTATGAGAAAATCAGAGAAGATCACAGAAAGCTTTTAAGAAAAGCCTATTTCAGATTTCATCCAAATGAAGATTATAAGAAATTTATCAAAGACAATGAATACTGGATCGGGGAATATGCAGAATATATGAGCGAGAAGAAAAGTAAATTCCCAGAAAGTTATTTCTGCTTCTGCCAGTATTATTTCCATAAACAGTGGCTTGCGCTGAAGAAATATGCGAATGACAAAGGAATTCAGATCGTAGGAGATCTTCCATTTTATGTAGCCTTAGATGGAACAGCATTTACATACCACAAAGAATTATTTAAAGTCGATGAAGAAGGAAAGGCAACGGTTGTAGGTGGATGTCCTCCAGATGCATTTGCAGAAGATGGACAGGTATGGTCCAATCCTGTATATGACTGGGAATATCATAAGAAAACAGATTACGAATGGTGGATGAAACGTTTACGTCATAATTTTATGTTATATGATATTTTAAGATTAGATCATTTCAGAGGATTCGATGAATACTTTGAGATTCCAGCAGAAGACGAGACAGCTGTTAATGGAGAATGGGTCAAAGGCCCAGGAATGGATTTCTTTGAAGCAATGAAGAAAGAACTTGGTGAGAAGAAAGTTATCGCAGAGAACTTAGGATTCTTAACAGACAGCGTGCATAAACTTCTAGATGATACAGGATTCCCAGGAATGAATGTTCTGGAATTTGCATTTGGAGCATATGATGACAGCATCTATCTTCCACATAAATACAAAGAAAATAGTGTTGTATACACAGGAACACATGACAATGATACGGTTGTTGGATGGTACGAAACATTATCAGAAGATGATAAGAAATTCTTAGAGCATTATTTAAAATACAGTACGATCGAGAGAACAGGAACTGTACATTTAGACTTGATTTCTCTTGCATTAGAGAGTCGAAGCGATATGGTGATCATCCCACTTCAGGATTATCTTGGATTAGGAAATGAAGCAAGGATCAACACACCATCTACGGTAGGTGGTAACTGGGAGTGGAGAGTGAAAGAAGAGCAGTTAACAGATGAGTTAAAAGAACTGATCAGAACACTGACAATAAAATATCGTACAGTTGCAGAAGAGAATGCGAAGAAAGCAGCCGAAGAAGCACAGCAATAGAAGAAATTGATAGAAGAAAAAGGATGAAAGAATTTGGGAAATCTTTCATCCTTTTTTGCATAGAAATAAAGAAATATGCGTATAAAATAATTGATATTAGATTGTATGGAATATGATGTACCATATAAAACAATAAAATTAGCTTGACGACACAAAATCATAGTGTTAAAATTTAGTACATAAAAGCGTTGAAGCTTTAAAGTTCAGAAGTTTAAAGCCAAGGAATGCAATCGGGAACGATATTAAGGAGGAGAAAAATATGAGATTAAAGAAAGTCATGGCAACAGGATTAGTTGCTGCATTAGCATTATCCACAATGGTTGGTTGCTCAAGCAAGAAAGACAGTTCAGACCAGAAGAAGATCGGAGTCGTTCAGTTAGTAGAACACGATGCTTTAGATGCATCTTACAAAGGGTTTAAGGATGGTCTTGAGAAAGCTGGATATAAAGACGGAGACAAGATCAAGATTGAATATAAGAACGCACAGAATGAACAGTCAAATTGCCAGACAATTGCCAAACAATTTGTCACAGATAAGTGCGATCTTGTATTAGCGATCGCAACACCAGCAGCACAGGCAATGGCCAATGAATCAAAAGATATTCCGATTTTAGTAACAGCTGTTACAGATCCAGCCGATGCCAAACTGGTGAAATCAAATAAAAAACCAGGAACAAACGTATCTGGAACATCAGATTTAACACCAGTAGCAAAACAGATGAATCTATTAAAAGAATTAATTCCAAATGCAAAGAAAGTTGCAATGTTATATTGTTCTGCAGAAGCAAACTCCAAATTCCAGGTAGGACTTGCGAAGAAAGAAGCAAAGAAATTAGGATTAACAACAGTCGATGCAACAGTATCAGAATCCAGTGAGATCCGTCAGGTTGTAGAATCCTTAAAAGGTAAAGTTGATGCAATCTATTCACCAACAGACAACATGATCGCAGCAGGAATCAATACAGTATCCATGGTAGCAAATGAAGCTAAGATTCCATTTATCGTAGCTGAAGAAGGAATGTGTACAGGTGGAGGACTTGCAACATACGGAGTTAACTACTACAAGTTAGGACAGCAGACAGCAAAGCAGGCAGTAAAGATCTTAGAAGGAAAAGCTGAACCAAAAGATATGCCAATTGAATATCAGGAAAATGCGGATCTGATCATCAATAAAGACACAGTAAAGACATTAGGAATTAAGATTCCAGAGAAGTTAAAAAAAGAAGCTAAGATGGTAACAACACAGAAAAAGAATAATAAATAAGATTTTCTTGCATATAAGATTACAAGAAGATCAGGAAGTGTCTTCCGATTTGCGGGAGGCACTTCTGTGCATTTAGAAAAGAGGTAGAAAATGGCATTAATTACAAATCTTTATAGTGCATTAGCCCAAGGAACATTATGGGGAATCATGGCACTGGGAGTTTATATTACATTTAGGATCTTAGATATCGCAGACTTATCCTGCGATGGAACATTTGCACTTGGTGGATGTATCAGTGCAATCCTTATTACAAGGGGAGTCAATCCATTTGTAACATTATTATTTGCACTTGTAGGAGGAATGTTAGCAGGACTTGTTACAGGTTGGCTGCACACGAAACTTATGATCCCTGCGATCTTAGCAGGTATTTTAACAATGATCGCATTATGGTCCGTTAATATCAGAGTTATGGGAGGACCAAATGTTTCATTACTTGGAGAAGACACTGCATTTACAAAGGTAATGGATCTGTTAGGAGTAGATCAGACACTGGCAACATTGGTAGTTGGAGTCATTATTGGAGCCATTGTGATCGCAGCTCTGTACTGGTTTTTTGGAACAGAGATCGGATGTGCACTTAGGGCAACAGGAAACAATGAATTTATGGTACGTGCTTTAGGGGGCAATACAGATACATCCAAAGTGTTAGGATTGGTGATTTCTAATGGACTGATCTCAGTATCTGGAGCTTTAGTAGCTCAGAACCAAGGATACGGAGACATCAAAATGGGAACAGGATCTATTGTAATTGGTCTTGCATCCATTGTAATCGGAGAAGTTATCTTTGGAAAACGTTTTAACTTTGCTTATATCCTTGCATCACTGATCGGAGGAGCAATGGTATATCGTATGATCATCTCACTTGTTTTACATTTCGGATTAAGTACCGATGATATGAAATTATTCACAGCGATCATCGTAGCATTAGCACTCGGTATTCCTGCTCTCAAATCAAAATATTCACACCGCAGGACACCAGCATAGAAAGAGGGGCAAAGTTATGTTAGAAATTAAAAATGTACATAAAACATTTAATAAAGGAACGATCAATGAGAAAAAAGCATTAAATGGAGTCAATCTTCACTTAGATCCTGGAGACTTCGTAACGATCATCGGAGGAAATGGGGCCGGAAAATCCACAACTCTCAACATGGTAGCAGGAGTCTATCCGATCGATCAAGGAACGATCATTCTAGATGGCAAGGATATCTCAGATCTTCCAGAATACAAACGTGCCTACATGTTAGGAAGAGTCTTCCAGGACCCAATGATGGGAACGGCAGCAGGTATGCAGATTGAAGAAAACATGGCAATGGCAAACCGTAGAGGAAAGAAAAGAGGCCTAAGCTGGGGAATCACAAAAAAAGAAAAAGAAATGTTTAAAGAAAAATTACAAATGCTCGACTTAGGACTAGAAGATCGAATGACATCCAAAGTAGGACTATTATCCGGAGGTCAGAGACAGGCATTGACACTGCTTATGGCAACACTGAAGAAACCAAGCCTGCTATTATTAGACGAACACACAGCAGCCCTTGATCCAAAGACTGCGAAGAAAGTACTAGACATCACAGAGAAGATTGTAGCCAGAGATAATCTTACAACAATGATGGTAACACATAATATGAAAGATGCGATCAATATCGGAAACCGCTTGATCATGATGAGTGATGGAAAGATCATTTATGATGTGAAAGGGGAAGAAAAGAAGAAGCTTAAGGTAGCAGATTTATTGCAGAAATTCGAAGAAGCCAGCGGCGGAGAATTCGCAAACGATAGAATGTTGCTGTCATAAATTCTGATTTGGACGGTAGGCATTCGTATATGTGTCAGAAATAAGATAAGAACAAATATTTATAAGAAAACCAGTGGCAACACGCAGATTTTAAGAGCGTTTTTTACAAATCGCTGATTCGCGCCTGTTCCTTTGATAACTCACTGGCTGCGAGCCAAAATGCCCGCAGCTACGTTCAGACAATCAACCACAGGGCGCTGCGAATTTGTAAAAAACGCACTTAAAATCTGCTGATTGTTGCCACTGGTTTTCTTATAAATATTTGTTCTTATCTTATTCCTGCCACATAAAACTGAAGGCTATTCCAACCACTACAGAGTGTGTATGTTATACGGTATTGGTTGATAATCTTTTATTCCTTAACAGAAGATGAAAGAGTTTTTACAGCACCGATTTATCGAGATGTTTGAAAAATCTTAAATTGTAATCAGTGCCGTATTCAAGTATAAATAAAATTAAAATGTAAAAAAAATTTACATAATTATAAAATAAAAGTTGTAAAATGTAAAATATATTGACATTAGTAAAATAAAGTGATATTTTAAATACATAAGAAAGGTGGTGTTGAGATTGATTGACTTTTATTATCAATTAAGACAGAGGATGGTAGAGACGATGCAAGTTTCGCTGAAACAGATAAGACAAGTTCTTGGATTTGGAGTGCAGGAATTTGGCGATTTAATTGGATTAACAAGACAAACGATTAATAATTTGGAGACTCAGAAGAATAAGATGAGTTCGATTCAATATATTGCAATATGTGCTGTAATTGATAATTGTTTGAAGGATAAACCAGAATTATTACCGATACTTTCTACTATATTATGTTCTAACGAAGATGAAAATCATGGAAATATATTTGAGACGATAGAGAATGGATCGCTTTTGAAAAAATGGTTTCTATGTTTTCCAGATGAATCAAAGATTTTAAGATTTGGAGTAGATGACACAGGAATCATTGATCAAACAGATTTTAATAATATTGCGGAAAATTATCGAGTATTTTTGGATCAGACAGCTTTGTATCAAAATGGTTTTTCAGAAGCAATACAACCATTGTCAGGATTGTTAAAGAATAATGGAAATAAAATTATTATTCCTTTAAGATCAGTAGAAGCAATACAGAATCAGATGATCAGTACGAATAGAGAAGAAATTACAATGGCACAAAGAGCTATGAAGATTTTAATGGATATGCAAATGCAGGATCTGGTGGAGATTCGAGGGGAAAAGAGTGATTCTAATGTGATCAGTACATTTGTTTCAGTATTTGCAAAGTTTAAATGTGTGAACAGATTAGCATTGATCACTTGCGATAGAAAATTAGCAAAACAGATAGAAGCGTTAAATAACGATGAGATGGGAGGATTTCATATTTTAGTATTAAAATATGAAAATGGCAAAGGATTTAGAAAGTGGCAAGAGGAAGATTTTCAAGACAAAGAATCTATAGAAAAAATATATATAAATAGTGAGAATATACAAGAACAAAACAAAGATGATGAATTAAAAGGTTGGGGAGTTATAAGTTAGGAGGAAAGCATATGGAAGGTGACAGTAAGCATAAGAAAGATGAATATGCCAGGAATGTATTAGAAAATTATGCAAAAAACTATAAAATTTTTTTGGATACTTGTAGTATATTAGAGCCTGCAATAGATAAATTCTGGATGGATATCATACCATTTCTTCATAGATATCAGAATAAAATTATTATTCCTTTAAGGACGATAGAAGAATTGCAGAAACATGAAAGAAATATAGAAAATATCAATTTGGCAAATAAAGCTAAAAATAGTTTAAAGGTTTTACAGCAATTGCTCACAGCAGGATATGTTGAGATCAGGGGAGAAAAAAGTGACAATTTTGCAGATAATGTCTTTCAGGTAGTCTTTACAAAATTTAGAATGACAAATAGATTGTTGCTGATCACACAAGATAATAATTTAGCAAAAGATATTTTGGCATTGAACAATAATCGATCTGTGAAAGCAAAACAGGTTCGTGCAAAAAGAATTGATAGATATGGTTATTTGAGTGATTATGCTTGGAATTCTAGTTCAATAAAACAAAAAAATAGTAGACAAGATGATACAAGAGATACAGAAAATAAAATAGTTTTAGAAAAACAGATGTTTAGAGTGTGTAATAAAGTAACTGATATAGTTGATTCAGAATTACCAGTAAGTCATATTCCTGATGAAGGAGAAATGGTGTATGCATCTAATGGAATGGTAAAATTAGGTTCTAAAGTAGCAGAAGGAGGAGAAGGAAAAATTTATACAACGAATACTCCTTATGTTGCAAAAATCTATAAAAGAAAGAATAATACAAAAAGAAAATATGCAAAAATCAAATTGATGCTGAGTAAGAAAATACAGTGTGAAGGTATCTGTTATCCTGTTTCAGAATTATATAATGTCAATAAAGAGTTTATAGGATATTTAATGCCAAAAGCAAAAGGAAAAGAACTTCAGAAAAGTATTTTTATAAAACAATTGTTTTTATCGAATTTTCCAAATTGGAAGAAAAGAGATACTGTAGAATTGTGTATTACAATTTTGGAAAAGATCAAATATCTTCATGATAGAAATATTATTATGGGAGATATAAATCCAGCAAATATTTTGGTAGTATCTCAAAAAGAAGTTTATTTTGTAGATACTGATAGTTATCAAATAGAAGATTTTCCATGTCCAGTTGGTATGACGAATTATACGGCACCAGAAATTCAAGGAAATAATTTTAGCAAATTTTTACGAACAAAAGGGAATGAAAACTTTGCGGTAGCTACATTACTTTTTATGATCATGTTGCCAGGTAAACCACCATATTCACAGCAGGGAGGCGGATATCCGGGGGATAATATTAAGAATATGGATTTTTCTTATCCATTTGGAGAGAACTCTAACAAAAAAACGCCAGATGGACCATGGCGGTATATTTGGAGTCATTTAATATATGATCTGAAGAAAAAATTTTATAATACATTTCGACAAGACGGAGAAAATTCTAAAGAAAATGATAGATTTGAAGTAGATGAATGGCTTTCTTGTTTTAGAAATTATTTAAGGTTACTCGATGATGGAATATTAAGACAACAAGATCCGATGTCTGAGGAGCTGTTTCCAACAAGGCATAAAAGAAGTTCTAAAATTGAGTATGTTCGATGTCGATTATGTGGACAGGAAAAACCAGAAGATGTATGTGTAGATGGAATTTGTAGAGAGTGTTTAAATAAAGAAGAAATTTACAGATGTAAGAAATGTGGCAAGAAAATAATATATACAAATTATCAGAAATATATTAAGAATGTAAAACCATATGAATTCTGCCCAGAATGTTATAATTATGGAAATCAGGTAAAAGTAAAAAGATATTGTATAGATTGTGGTAAATTGATTGAAATAACGAATAATGAATATGATTTTTATAAGAGAAAAGGATTTGATTTACCAAAACGATGTCCATCATGCAGGGAAAACAAAAAAAATAATTATAATAATCGGGATAATAGAAATAACGGAACATTTTGTTTTATTTCTACTGTATTATGTGAGTATTTTGGAAAATCAGATGATTGCATAGAACTTAATATTTTACGAGAATATAGGGACGAGTGGCTTAGGAAACAATCAGGAGGTGTAGAATTGATAACCAAGTATTATAATACTGCCCCATTAATGGTTAGTAAATTAAAAGCATCTGATCGATATGAGGAACATTGTCAATATATGTGGCAGAATTATTTACAGCCATGTCTTAAGTTTATAGAACAAAAACGATTTGAAACATGTAAAGATAAATACATAGAGATGTATGAATACTTAGAATCAATATTATCTTAGAGGAGGAATACAAGATGAAAGATAATTATTTAATCAGATTAGAAGACTTAGTCAACAATCCAACTCCGAGAGTTCCAATTTGTTTATGCTTGGATACTAGTGGATCAATGGCAGCAGTAGAAGGAGCGTGTGAGACGACAGGAGAAACAATATATCAAGATGGACGTACATGGAATATTGCAACAGGTGGAATTAGACGAGTGGATGAATTGCAAAAAGGCGTGGAAAAATTTTATGAAGCAATTCGGGAAGATGAAGTGGCTGTTTATTCAGCTGAAATTTGTATTGTTACATTTGACAGTAAGGCAACTTGTGTGATGGATTTCGCAAACCTTGATAGACAGGAAAAAATTCCGCAATTACGACCAACTGGAGATACAGCGATGGGAGAAGGAGTAACACTTGCTCTTGATCTATTAAAAAAAAGAAAACAAGAATATAAAGATAAAGGTGTAGATTATTATCAGCCATGGCTTGTTTTGATGACAGATGGAGTACCGAATGGAAATCCAGAACAGTTAAATAGAGCAATTAACAGAACAAGGAAAATGGTCGATGAAAGAAAATTGACAGTCTTTCCAATTGGAATAGGAAATGAAAGTGATATGTCAGTGTTGGATAAATTTTCACCAGGTCGTAAAGCTCTAAAATTACAAGGAATGAAATTTCAGGAGTTTTTTGCATGGCTTAGTAAAAGTGTATCAAAAACTTCCCAGTCTATGCCAGGTGAAAGTATCAAACTTGATGTTGAAGGAATCAAAGGATGGGCAGAATTATAAGATGATATAATTTACTGTCCGGAGGTAGATAAATGTGGAATATAATACAGTGTGCTGTCAAAGGACGCAGTCATGAAAAAGTCAATATGCCATGTCAGGACAAAACGTATGCACTATTTGAAAATGATGTTCAGACAATAGCATTAGCAGATGGAGCAGGATCAGCAAAATTATCTCATTTTGGAGCTGAAACTGTCACTAGATGTATTTGTGAAGAAATGGTACAAAAGTTTGATGATTATTTTAACAATGAGGATGGCATGACTGTTAAGCAACAAATGATAGAAGTGATAGAAAAGCGACTTGAGCAAACTGCAAAACAACAAGAATGCGACATGATAGATCTTGCATCAACATTATTATTTGTTGCAATTAAAGATAATAAATTTATTATGGCACATATTGGGGACGGCATCATTGGATACCTGAAACAAGATGAGTTAAAAATTGCAACACATCCGATGAATGGGGAATTTATTAATACAACAGTATTTACGACGTCAATGGATGTAGTGAGGGAAACACGATTGATTAAAGGAGGTGTTGAAGAAATAAAAGGATTTGTGTTGATGTCAGATGGAACAGAAAGCAGTTTGTATAACAAGAAAGATGATAAATTTGCTGATGTGGTGAAAAAGATTATGAAGATGTCAATGAAATCGGAAATTAAAATTGTAGAGAAACAGTTAAAACAAAGTTTTGAGAATGTAGTTAGTAAAGCAACGGTTGATGATTGCAGTATGATAATGATAGTTAGGAGAAGATGACTTATGAAGAAAAAAATATTACAGATATTAGGAATTACATTATGTATGGCATTAATATTTCCAGTACATGTTCAAGCGGCAAATAAAAAGAGTTCAGAAGCAAAAGTATGTTATACAAAGTTTATAAAAAAGAAAAAAGCAGCTTATGATGCGGAATACGGTGAGTATGGAGCATGGGAAGGAAATTATAAAATTGTTGATATTAATGGTGATAAGATCCCAGAATTACTTGTAGTAGGATTAAATGGAAAGTCTTATATTTACACATATAAGACACAGAAAAACAAAATGAAAAAATTGAAAAGTCAAGAATTGCTTCAAATGGACTCATTAAGACCACGCCTTTATTATTCAGCCCAAAAGCATAAAGTTGTATTAATGAGTGCAAATCCATCATCTATGACATTTGTGACATACAAATATAAAGGAAAGAAAATAAAAAAAGAATCAACACTGGTGAATGTGTTTGGGAAAAATTATCGCAGAGGGTACGTATATAATGGGAAATATATTTCTTCAAAATTAGGGAAAAAGAAAGTAAATAAAATATTGAAGTATAATAAATTACAGTAGTGAAAGAGAAGATGTTTATGAACACACAAAAATTTGAAGTTTTAGATTATACGGCGTTGGTCAAGTTGTCATTTCGATCTAAATATTGGAGAGTTGATCATAAAGCGAGGACGGATCAATGGAGTAAGGAAACACAGTGGTTATTTTGGGGAATATTTATATTTTGCGTATGGCTATGTACTTTATCGTTAAAATGTGCAGTTTTGTTATTATTTTTCTTTGATCCACATTATTTTTATTATGCAATATCATATAAAAAAAGCAGTTGGTATAGAAATACTGGAATACGACCATCAGAAGTAACAAGAAATGTGGGAATCTATGGTGAATATATTGCTACAATGTGTGCAGAAGAAAATTTAAAAAAACACAAAATGAATGGTAGAATTTTTAACAGTGTGATGATTCCCAAAAAAGATGGAGATTTTAATGAAGCAGATATTGTTGTGGTTGGAAATTTTGGAATTCAGGTAATTGAAGCAAAAGCAAGAATGGGAACATTTGCAGGTAGTCCGGTAGGGGAAAAATGGACGCAGTACATAGGAAGACAAGTATATGAAACACAGAATCCTCTATATCAAAATTTAAATCATTGCAATTATTTAAGTGAGTATTTATATGAAAAAATTCCATATTTAAGATCTATAGATTTTATTAATAAAATGTATAATATCTGTTTATATGGTTTGCATGGTGTGAAATTATCTATGGATAAGTCGAAATTACCTAACATGGGTTATTTAGTGGATATGGCAAGTCCAGGATACAGGGATTACTATTTTTCAGAAAATCTTCTAAGTGATAAAGAAGTTTCCTTGATATGCGATGCAATTTCCCGTATATCATATTACTCCAGGGAAGAATATAAAAGAAAAATGGAGGAAAGAAAAGTACGACAGGAAAGGAAAGAATTTCAACATAGATATTTCTATTATATTGCAGTTATAACAACAGCAGGTGGAAATAAAAAAACAGTACTTTGCAGAGATAACAAGTATTATAAAACATATTATGATCAGGAAGATGGTTGGTTTAAGGCGCATCCTAATTATAGAATCGATAAGGTAGTACAAACATTTGATAGCTTGGAAGAAGCATTACAAATTTATAAATCATAACATACGAGGAGGAATGATAACTTATGAAAAAAATGAAATATATTTTACTGATTGCAATGTTAAGTGCCGGCTTCTGTTTTACGGCAAAAGCTCAGGAGAAAGGAATTTATGCTTCACAAAAAGCTGTAAAGGTAAAGAAGCATTACAAAATAGGAAAAGACAGAGCCAGCCATCTTGTTATAAGTGGTTACAATAAAAAAAATAAAAAGATTTGGTCACATAAGGCGAAGGCAAAAGAGGAATATCAAGTATATTTAGCGACTTATAAAAAGAGAAAAAATAAAGTTTATTTATTTGATGGCAAGAATCTAAAAATTTATCGGTTATCCAACGGAAAGAAATTAAAACAGTTTAAAATTCCAATAGCTGCTGGACATAATATTGCATTTGATTCAAAAGATAATTTATATTTATCAGGATATTTTAATGATGATGTATATAAAATTGATGCCAAAGGAAAAATAATATGGAAGTCAAGTGCCAAAGAATTTGGCCTTGCGGATGCTTATGGTTTAAAGTATAAAAAAGGAGTCGTAACACAATATTATGAAGTTAGTCCTACAAGTGACGGGTTAGATATTGATAAAAATTATTATGCATGTTTTAATGCAGCAGATGGAACGATTGTAGATTATCGTCAATAGAGGTAAAGTAGCAGAAAACAGAGAGTATGAAAAAAAAGATATGCTCTCTGTTTTTTTAGAATTATATTAAAATGTTTCCGTTAGAGTCAGCTTTTTTAGTTAAAGCAATAATAAAATCTATAATAGAAATAGCCCAAGGGATACCTGTCCAAAAAAGTGCAAGATATAATAAACCAATTTCTTTTTTTCTACAATAAAATTTATGCAGACCCAAACCGCCAAAGAATATTGCGAGAATACAATACATGAATTTATTGACCACTTTTTTACCGTTAAATTCTGGCTCATCTGTATACATATTTCCATTAGAATCAATATTAATTCCATCATCATGTTCATTCATATTGGATGTTTCAGATTCTTGATCCATTTTAGTTACGATTGTTTCATCATCATTTTTAAAGATTTCAATAGAATCTCCTACATTAGGGACAAAAGTAAAATTTGATCGATGTATCTCAATAATAGAATTATCAGATATTATTCTAATAATAATCAAATCATTTTCAATTCGGATGATTTTACCTGACTTCATTTTTATTCCTCCCAGATATATTATATTATTTAATAATTTTCTCTTGTATTATTATATAAAAATATTAGAAAAAAACAATAATGTTTGATAGGGAAATTCAGAATTTTATACTTGATATTTAATGGTACGGGTGCTATAGTTAACAACTGGATGGTATTCTCGAAAGAAATCATACCGGCAAATCAGCATAACATAGAACATCACCCGCAGGAAAGCAGGTGATATATGTATGAAAGTAGGATTTATCGGAGCGGGGAAAGTAGGCTGCTCTCTTTATGATTACTTTGTACACAACAATATGCCCGTCACAGGGTGTTACACCCGTACACAAGCAAAGGTAAGTGGAACGGAAAAACAGACTCAGAAGATATTTACAACCTCAATTGATAAAATATTAACAAAGAGTGATGTTCTATTTTTAACAGTACCAGACGATGCAATAGCCGCAGTCTGGGAACTAGTCAAAACTTATCCGATACAAGGAAAGTTTATTTGTCATTGCAGCGGATCATTAGGATCAGCTGTTCTTTCTGGAATTGAAGAAACCGGAGCGTACGGTTACTCTATTCATCCAATGTTTCCATTTAAGAGTAAAAAAACTGCATACGAAGATTTATCACAGGCTCTATTCAGTGTGGAAGGAAATGAAGAACACATAGAAGAGATCATGGATCTGTTATCTGCGTGTCCAAATCACATCGTGAGATTAAAAAGCGAAGATAAACCAAAATATCATGCAGCAGCTGTGTTTGCATCGAATCTTGCGGTTGGACTGATCAATCAGGCCAAAAGACTGCTTATGGAGTGTGGATTTGATGAAGATGCAGCACTGAAGGCATTGAAACCGCTGACAGTTACGAACATGAACAATATATTTGATGTTGGAACATGTGATGCACTGACAGGCCCAGTGGAACGCCATGATATCAAAACAGTACAGAAACATCTGAATGCCTTGGATCAGGAGACAAAGGAAACTTATAGTGCTCTGACAAAAGAGATCATAAAACTTGCGCAGATGCGACATCCTGATATTTCTTATGCAGACATGAAACATGTATTGGAGGAAGAAAAATGAAAACAACAGTAAGCACAGTACAGAAGATGAAGGATAATGGAGAAAAGATCACAATGCTGACAGCATATGATTATTCCACTGCAAAATTATTTGACGAAGCTGGAATTGACACGATGTTGGTTGGAGATTCTCTTGGAATGGTTATGCTTGGATATGATTCAACGATTCCTGTAACTGTTGATGATATGATCCATCATGGAGCAGCCGTTGTAAGAGGGGCAAAAAACGCTATGATCGTTGTCGATATGCCATTTTTATCTTATCACACATCTGTATATGATGCGGTAGCAAATGCTGGACGAATCATGAAAGAAACAGGTTGTACAGCAGTAAAATTAGAAGGTGGAAAAAATGTATGTCCACAGATCGAAGCAATCGTGAATGCACAGATTCCAGTATGTGCCCACATTGGACTGACACCACAGTCATCTAATATGTTTGGTGGATTCAGAGTGCAGGGAAAAAGCGAAGAGGCAGCAAAAGAACTGATCGAAGCTGCACAGGCAGTTGAGAAAGCGGGAGCATTTATGCTCGTTTTAGAAGGAATTCCTGAGAAATTAGCAGCGATCATCACAAAGAAAGTACATATTCCAACGATCGGAATTGGAGCAAGTGCTGAATGTGATGGACAGGTATTAGTTTATCAGGACATGTTAGCAATGTATGGAAACTTCGTACCAAAATTTGTAAAACAGTTTGCACAAGTTGGAGAAGTGATGCAGGGAGCAGTCAAAGATTATATCAATGCAGTCAAAGAAGGAACTTTCCCTGGACCAGAAAATACATATGCGATCAGTGATGATGTCATTGAAAAATTATATTAAGATCAAAAACAGACAATAAAAAGGACATAATTTATATAAATAGATTCCCACGTATAATGGGAAGAAGGAGTTTTAGTAATGAAAATCGTAGGAACAGTCAAAGAAGTCAGAGAACAGGTAAAAGAGTGGAAGAAACAGGGACTAAGCGTAGGTTTCGTGCCAACGATGGGATATCTTCATGAAGGACATAAAAGTCTGATGGATGCAGCAAGAAAAGGGAACGACAAAGTTGTTGTAAGTATTTTTGTAAATCCAATGCAGTTTGGACCAACAGAGGACCTTGCAACATATCCAAGAGATTTAGACCATGATGCAGCATTATGTGAAAGTGCAGGAGTAGACCTGATCTTCCATCCAGAAGCAGAAGAAATGTATGAAAAAGATTTCTGTTCTTTTGTGGACATGACAGGACTTACAGAAGGACTTTGTGGAAAAACTCGTCCAATTCATTTCAGAGGCGTATGTACGGTTGTAAATAAATTATTTAATATCGTAACACCAGACCACGCATATTTTGGACAGAAAGACGGACAGCAGTTAGCAGTGATCAAACGTATGGTACGTGACTTAAATATGGATATCGAGATCGTTGGATGTCCGATCGTTCGTGAAGAAGACGGACTTGCAAAGAGTTCAAGAAATACATATCTTTCTCCTGAAGAAAGAAAAGCAGCACTGATCCTTTCTAAGACGGTAGCATTAGGAAAAGAACTTGCCAAGACAGAAAAAGATGCAAACAAAGTCGTAGAAGCAATGAAGAAAAACATTGAGACAGAACCACTTGCCAAGATTGATTATGTAGAAGCAGTTGATGCTTTATCTATGGCACCAGTTGAGAAACTGGAAGGAACATGTATGTTAGCTATGGCAGTTTACATTGGAAAGACAAGACTCATTGACAATACACTGATTAACGAATAGACTTAAGGAGAAAGAAAAATGAACATCAGCATGTTAAAAGGAAAAATTCATAGAGCAACAGTAAAACAGGCAGAATTAGATTATGTAGGAAGTATCACAGTCGATCCTGTATTATTAGAAGCAGCAGGAATCTTAGAATATGAACACGTACATATCGTAGATGTGAACAACGGAAGCCGTTTCGAGACATATACAATTCCAGGGGAGCCAGGAAGTGGGATGATCTGCTTAAACGGACCTGCAGCACGTTGCGTGGCAACAGGAGATAAGATCATCATTATCGCATATGCAGATATGACACCAGAAGAAGCAAAAACATTTGAACCAAAAGTTGTATTTGTAGATGATGAGAATCAGATTTCCCGTTGCACAAACTATGAAAGACATGGACGTTTAGAAGATATGTAGGAGAAAGATCATGTTAAAAGGAAAAACGATAGTATTGGGTGTGACAGGAAGTATTGCAGCTTATAAGATGGCAAATGTAGCGAGTATGTTAGTGAAACGTGGATGCGAAGTTCACGTAGTCATGACTAAGAATGCAACAAATTTCATCAACCCGATCGCATTTGAAAGTTTGACCAATACAAAATGTCTTGTAGAAACATTTGACCGTAATTTTCAGTTTCATGTAGCACATGTATCACTGACAGACAAAGCAGATGCGATGCTGATCGCACCAGCTTCAGCGAATATCATTGGTAAGATCGCAAATGGAATCGCAGATGATATGTTATCAACAACCGTAATGGCATGTAACAAACCAGTGATCATCTCACCAGCGATGAATACAAAGATGTATAATAATCCGATCTTGCAGGATAATCTTGATAAACTAAGAAGATTTGGATATGAGATCGTAGAGCCTGCGAATGGACATCTGGCATGTGGAACAAGTGGTGCAGGAAAGATGCCTTCAGAAGAAGTGCTGGTTGCACATCTTGAGAGAGTGATCGCCAAAGAAAAAGACTTAAAAGGCAAGAAAGTCCTTGTGACAGCAGGGCCAACGATCGAAGCAATCGATCCAGTACGTTATATTTCCAATCATTCCTCAGGAAAGATGGGATATGCGATCGCTAAGATGGCGATGCTTCGTGGAGCGGATGTTACGTTAGTCACAGGAAAGACAGCGATCGAACCCCCGATGTTTGTAGATGTTGTTCCGATCGTGAGTGCACAGGATATGTACGATGCAGTGATAAGCAGAAGCGATGAACAAGATATCATCATCAAATCTGCAGCTGTTGCAGATTATACACCAGCGAATGTCAGCGATCAGAAAGTCAAGAAAAAAGACGGAGATATGGCGATTGAACTGGTAAGGACAAAAGATATTTTAAAGACACTTGGAGAGAATAAAAAAGAAGGTCAGTTCTTATGTGGTTTTTCCATGGAAACACAGAACATGTTAGAAAACTCTAGAGCTAAACTAGAGAAGAAAAAGATCGACATGATCGCAGCCAATAACTTAAAGGAACAGGGAGCTGGATTCAACACAGATACAAACGTGATCACACTGATCACAAAGGATGAAGAAAAGCAGCTTCCAAAGATGACAAAAGAAGAAGTTGCAGATGCACTTCTTGATTTTATCGTTTCTAAAAATTAAATAAAATAATCGATCAAATTCTGGTTTCTTCGTATGACTATGGTATAATAATAGATATTAATACCAAAGGAGAGTTAATGGGATGAAAGCAGTAAATAAAGTTCGGTTGATCTATTTACCAGCGATCGTGCTACCAATCTTTGTGATGATAGTATCGATCGCTGGTTTGAGTATAGGGTATTCAAGAATCAACAAGGCAGACCTCTCAGCAGGGTCCTTTGAACGATTTGTGAATCCATTAAAGACGATGAATACCGAGACACAGGAAATTTTCTTTGAATTAGAAGATCACGTAAAGAAAGATCCACAAATCTTTGACAATGAACAGTATTTAAATGATCTCAATGAACGCTTAAAAGCGAAGGATTCCTATCTGATCGTCCGTAAAAATGGTCAGATCCAATATATAGGGAAGAAAAAAGTATCTGATAAATTAATTCATAAACTTCCATCCTATGGGAATAAAGACAGTGATGCAGACCGTGGCTTTTTTGTCAGCAGACCAGGAAACTATCTTGTAAAACAGCAGGACTTTAAATACAATGATGGCGGACAAGGATCTGTTTTTATCATGACAGATCTTGGAACAGTACTTCCACATTACCGCAATATTATTATTCAGGTATCCTGCGCTGTGATAGGGGTATTGATCTTAACAAGTACCTTTTTATCATGGTTTATGTATCGTGAATTCGTCGGCCCGATCCGTGAATTAAAAGCAGGTGCAGAACGTATCAAGGAAGGGAATCTTGACAACGATGTAGTGATCAACAGTGGTGGAGAAGAAATCAGGGAATTGTGCAATGCATTTAATGAGATGAGGGCAGAATTGAAAGACTCGATCGATGCAAGAATTGTTTATGAGAAGCAAAACAGAGATTTGATCAGTAACATTTCCCATGACCTGAAGACGCCGATCACAGCGATCAAAGGATATGTAGAAGGGATCATGGATGGTGTAGCCGATACACCTGAGAAGATGGATCGTTACATTAAGACGGTCTATAACAAGGCAAATGATATGAATGTATTGATCAATGAATTATCATTATACTCTAAGATTGATTCGAATATCATTCCGTATAATTTTGAGAAGATCAACATCAATTCGTATTTTAAAGACTGTGTCGATGAGATCGGAGCAGACCTTGAGCAAAGAGGCATGATGTTCTCTTATCGCAATTACTGTGCAGCCAATGTCATGGTAACAGCAGATCCGGAACAGCTTAAGAGAGTGATAAACAATATTATCAATAATGCATGCAAATACAATAACAAAGCAAAAGGAAAAGTAGGAATTACGTTAACAGAATATGACCGAAAGGTACAGGTAGCGATCAAGGACAATGGAATCGGAATTTCCAAAGAAGATCTTCCACATATTTTTAGAAGAACCTATCGTGCAGATATGTCGAGAAATTCAGCAGGTGGAAGTGGTCTTGGATTATCTATTTGTAAGAAGATCATCGAAGAACATGGCGGTGAGATCTGGGCAGAGAGCAAGCTGCGTGCTGGAACGACAATATTCTTTACACTAAATAAAGTAATCGATCAGTCAAAGGAGAAATAACATGAGCAAAGTATTAATCGTAGAAGACGAACTTTCAATTGCAGAATTAGAGAAAGATTATCTGGAATTAAGTTCTTTTGAAGTAGAAATCGAAACAGATGGACAACAGGGGCTTGAGAAGGCTTTAAAAAATGATTTTGATATGATCATTTTAGATATCATGTTACCTGGAGTTGATGGATTTGAGATCTGTAAGCAGATTCGAGAAGCAAAAGAAATTCCGATCCTTATGGTATCTGCAAGAAAAGAAGATATCGATAAGATCCGAGGGTTAGGACTTGGTGCAGATGATTATATCACAAAGCCATTTAGTCCAAGTGAACTTGTAGCAAGAGTGAAGGCACATCTGAATCGTTATCAGCGCCTTGTAAATAATCAGATGGAAGTTAATGATATCATTGAGATCCGTGGATTGAAGATTGATAAGACTGCAAGACGTGTATACTTAAATGGAGAAGAAAAAGTCTTTACAACGAAAGAATTTGATCTTTTAACATTCCTTGCAGGACATCCAAACAGAGTCTTTACCAAGGAAGAATTATTTAATAAGATCTGGGATATGGAATCTTTAGGAGATATCGCAACCGTTACGGTTCATATCAAGAAGATCAGGGAGAAGATCGAAGTTAACACAGCAAAACCTCAATATATCGAGACAATATGGGGTGTTGGATATCGTTTCAAGATGTAGGAGATTTTTATGAGAAAGAATAAAAAGATAAATATCATATATAAAGATGACCAGATCGTTGTCTGTGAGAAGCCAAAAGGAATCCCCGTTTCCAGTGACAAGACGGGGGACATGGATCTTTTGCATCAGCTTAAAAATCAACTGTTTTTTGAGGAAAATACAGATGGGGAGCCACAGCTTTATTTAGTTCACCGCTTAGACCGTCCAGTTGGCGGGGTAATGGTATTTGCAAGAACCAAGAAGGCAGCTGCATCTCTGACAGAACAGATCAAAGATCATACTTTTGAGAAAGACTATCAGGCAGTATTGACCGGATGGCTGCCTGACGACGAAGGGACATTCAGGGATTATTTATTAAAAGATCCGAAGAATAATGTATCCAAAATTGTCAAAGAAGGAACGCCAGGAGCCAAAGAAGCGATCCTTGACTATGAAGTTATTGATATGATGGAAGATTCCAAGATGAAATACACGTATTGTCTGATCCATTTAGAGACAGGCCGTCACCATCAGATCCGTGTTCAGACATCAAGCAGAGGATTTGGAATCTGGGGAGATACAAAGTATAATCCGATCTATCAAAAGACAAAGAAGAAATACAAAGAGATCGGTCTATTTGCAGCACGAATCGCATTTGAACATCCAACAACAGGTGAGAGAATGGTATTTAAAGCAGATCCAAGTGGAGAAGCATTTGACTTATTAGAGATGACGGAATAAACAGGAGATGATAAGAAAAGATGAGATTTAGACCATGCATTGACATTCACAATGGCAAGATCAAACAGATTGTAGGAGGAAGTCTTCTTGATCAGGGAGATTTTGCAACAGAGAATTTTGTATCCGAAAAAGATGGTACATTTTATGGAAAATTATATAAAGAGAATCATTTGAATGGTGGACATATCATCATGCTGAATGCCAGAGATTCGAAGTACTACGAAGAAGATAAGGTACAGGCATTAAAGGCGTTGAAAGCATTTGAAGGGGGTCTTCAGATCGGTGGAGGGATCACAGATGAGAATGCCAAAGAATTCATTGAATCTGGCGCATCACATGTGATCGTAACATCTTTTGTATTTGCAGGTGGAAAGGTTCATTATGACAGACTGGATGCTCTAAAAGAACAGGTAGGAAGAGAACATCTGGTACTTGACCTTAGTTGTCGAAAGAGAGATGACAAATACTATATCACAACAGACCGCTGGCAGAAGTTTACGGAAGAAGAATTAACCATAGAACTTCTGCACAAACTGGAATCATGGTGTGATGAATATCTGATTCATGGAGTTGATGTAGAAGGAAAAGCGCAGGGGATCGATCAGGAACTTGTGCAATTATTAGCTCGATATAATGGCAATAAAGTCACATATGCAGGTGGAGTTAAGAATTTTGACGATCTGGAATTGCTGAAAAACTATGGAAATGATAAGATTGATGTGACGATCGGAAGTGCCTTAGACTTATTTGGTGGAGATATGGAATTTTCGAAAGTCTTAGAATATTGCGATGCAACGATAACAAATCTGAATTAAGTAATACTTTCACATGGAGTGGAAAGAGTATGGAAGGGAGGCTTGAATATATGAAACTATTATATGAAGCCAGCAATTTTACAATACAGGCAAGATGGGTCATTCCATTTGCTATTTTAGGAATTATAGGAGTTTTACTGCTCTTATGTTCACGGAAACCATTTTTTAAACTGTTATCTGCAGTGTGTCTTGTAATCTGTGCGATCGCAGCACTTAGATTCTGCTTTGGATATGTGCAGGTGATCCAAGCATATAAGCAAGGAAATTACAAGAGTGTTGAAGGATATGTAGAGAATTTTATACCAGCATCCAGTGGTGGAGAAGATCAGGAAGATATGGAAGAAGAAAGCTTTGATATTAAGGGTGTTCATTTTTCCTATGGCGATAGATTTATTAAGAAGTTTGGTTACCACAGGCCATCGACACAGGGTGGATATATCAAGAAAGACGGGCAGTATCTGAAGATCGGTTATATTACAACGGAAAAAGGATATGTCATCGTTAAGATTCAGGAAAGAAAATAAAAGAATATTTTATAACATAAAAATACCGGAAACTTTCAAATAATAAGTTTCCGGTATTTTGCATTTTAGATTCTTAAACAATAATAAGAAATTAATTCTTACGCATGAATTCAGCACTCTTCTTAGTAAGTTTTGCACGCAGACCACGTTTTTCAGGTTCAGGTGGCGCAACATTACGAAGATTCTTGATGGATGTGATATAAATCCCACTGACAACAGCTTTGATCTCAGCCTTTACTGGAACGTCATCGAAGATTGCCTCATCACACAATAATGGAGTGATCTTTGGTCCAATCTTTGCTTTAACAACTGGTACCTTAGACATCTTAGCACGTTTCGGAATGTTATCAGTTACCATCTTAGGAAATCCGGCTTCCATGATCTTCATTCGCTTCTTATCTATGACAAGCATATTCACTGTCTGTGCCATCTGATCTAACTGCGCACGCTGATCTTCCTGTTTTGCCTGCATCTTTCTACCAACAAAATACAGAACACCAAGAATGATCGCAGCAATTACCGCAATAATAAGGATAACTGTCCATACACTCATATTATCTTCTCCTCCTAATATATACATTTGAATATCTTAACTATTATAGCATTTTTTCCTTAACTTGTCTTATGTTTTTTTCGCATTTCGATAATTTCTTCACGAATTGTAGTACCGAGATGCTTTTTCTCAGCTCTTTCAAGCTGATCAGGATAGATTGGCTGTCCAAAAGTAATATGAACAGTCGTTGGTTTTACCTGAAAACGTCTGTTATTCTCTAAGATATCAGCAGTACCTGAAATTGCCATCGGAATTACAGGAACACCAGCTTTCAGAGCAGGACGTAAACTTCCTTCTTTGAACTCATGAGGATCTTCATCCTGACTTCTGGTACCTTCTGGGAAGATTGCAATGGAAAAACCATCTTTCAAAAGTTTTGTACCTTCATTCATGGTAGCAAGTCCAGCTTTGATATTCTTACGATCTAAAAACAGGCAGTTGATAAAACGCATCCAGTGGGATAGACAAGGAATCTTTTCCATTTCTTTCTTGGCAAAAAATCCCATTCCACGTTCAGTAGCAACGTAGCTGCATAAAATATCATAATAACTGCTATGATTTCCAACATATAAAACAGCACCATCTTCTGGTATGTTTTCCTGACCATCAACAATTAATTTTGTACCAGCCATAGCAAGACAGATCTTAAAAGATCGTAAGATCATGCGTTGTGCTATGGATGAACGTTTATGAGCTTTTCCAGTTTTGTTCCAATGATCAAACAATGGATAAAGCGGTGCGGTTAATGTCAGGAAAAAAAACAGATAAATAATATCTGCAAAAAAACGAATCATGATCGTTCTCCCTTCTATAAATGATTTTATTTTTTGTGATTTGCATCAAGCAATTCATTCTTTAATTTGTAAAGAGGCATGGAAAGATCGACATAGACTTCCTGTGGATTCACAAGACGTCTGCTCTCATCCCATAATGTGTTTAGTTCATCCTTACAATAGGAACGGATGTCCATAACAGAAGGACTCTTGTAAACACATTGACCTTTGATAAAGATTGGAACTAAAAGTTCACGCATTGTATAAGTACCACCAGCAAGTGTAGACTTCTTCCAAGTAGCCTGAGGATCAAAGATCGTCAGATCGTCAGATTCATCATAATGTTCCCCGACAAGACAGATCAGATCACCACGGATCTTTCCATCTTCCTTTCCGTAGATACGATAAATCGTTTTATTTCCAGGATTTGTGATCTTTGCAGGATTCTCAGAAATCTTGATCTTAGCAGTAAATTCATCAGCACCTTTTGGTTTAGAGGCAGCAAGTTTATAGACACCTCCAAATGCAGGACAATCTGCAGAAGTGATCAGTTTTGTACCAACACCCCATGAAGTGATCGGTGCACCCTGAGATTTTAAGCTTGTGATCAGATTCTCATCAAGGTCTCCAGAAGCAGCGATCACTGCATCAGGAAAACCTGCTTCATCAAGCATGATACGGGCTTTCTTTGTAAGATAAGCAAGATCCCCACTGTCTAAACGGATTCCATAGTGCTTTGGCATATGACCTTCTGCTCTTAATTCTTCAAATACACGGATCGCATTTGGAACACCAGAACGAAGAGTGTCATAAGTGTCAACAAGTAAAGTGCAGGAATCTGGATAAAGATCTGCATAAGCACGGAAAGCATGATATTCGTCATCAAAACTCATGATCCAGCTGTGTGCATGAGTTCCAAGGATCGGAATATCAAAACATTTACCAGCAAGTACATTCGAAGTACCATCACAACCACCGATCACGGCAGCACGGGCACCATAAGTACCAGCGTCAGGTCCCTGAGCACGTCGAAGTCCGAATTCCATAACACCACTTCCACCAGCAGCATAAACTACACGAGAAGCCTTCGTAGCGATCAGACTTTGATGATTGATGATATTAAGGAGCGCAGTTTCTACAAGCTGTGCCTCCATGATAGGTGCTTTAACTTTCAGAAGCGGTTCTCTTGGGAATACAACAGTTCCTTCCGCGATCGCATAAATATCTCCTGTAAAATGATATCCAGCAAGATATTCCAGAAAATCTTCATCAAAAATCCCTTGATTACGAAGATAATCAATATCATCATATGAAAAAGATAAGTTTTTGATATAATCAATGACCTGATCGAGTCCGCAAGTGATCGCATAGCCACTTCCAGAAGGATTATCACGGTAAAAAACATCAAAAACTACAGTTTCATCATTCCCTGTTTTAAAATATCCTTGCATCATGGTTAATTCATAAAGATCTGTGAGCAAGGTAAGATGATTTATATCCATTGAATACTCCTTTTCAACATAAAAATAGAAGGGTCAGGATAAGCTGCCCTATAACAACTTCAGTATAACATAATCTGATAAAAACGAACAGTATTCTTATAAAAGTTGTGAAGTGACGATTTCCTTTAATTTCTCCATTGTTTCATCCTCGTCAGATCCAGAAACGATCAGACTTACTTTATCATTGTAGGAGATACAAGCAGACATTAGACGGATCGCATTGGATACATCGATTTCTCCTCCATCATATTCGAGTGTAACACAAGAAGCACTTTTACATGCGATACTTGCAAGAGCAGCTACAGGCTGTGCGTGAAGTCCACGGTCAGATGTAATTGTAAAATCATATCTTTTCATAAAATATAAGAGTCCTTTCATATTTTTTTCTATTGTAACATAAAATAGTAAGACGGACAAAAGGAGGATTGGAATGAGGTACAAAATGACATATATATTATTTTTATTTTTTTTGTTAACAACGATTCCATATATTATTACGATATATATCAATAAAGAAAACAAGAAAAATATTTCGTTTGAAAACTATGACAGTGGATATAAAATACAAGACAAGGACCAAGATATTGATTTGGAAAGTTACCTTTTAAAAATCCTCCCAGGACAGATTTCCATGGATCAAGAAGAAGAAACGATCAAATGCCAGGCTGTGATCTTAAGGACAGATCTGATCCGGAAAATGGGCAGATCAAAGAAGATAAAGATGGAAAGCATACCATATCAGCTGTACAAAGACGAACAATATAAAAGTAAACTGGGTGATCGTGCCTATGAGATCATGGATCAGAAACGAAAAAAAGCAGTCAAAGAAACGATCGGAAAGGTGATCACATACAAAGGAACATTGATCGAACCATATTTTCATGCAGTGAGTGTGGGGATGACATTAGATGCAAGTGAATGGTTCGGGAAAAAGATTCCTTATCTAAGACAGAAAGAAAGTTTAAGTGATATCGAATCCAAAGATTATATGTCAATTAAGACAATTTCATATCAAAGGATGCAGATTATACTAGAAGAACACATGAAAAAGAAAATCACCATACAACAATTACAAAAAAATCTGAGACTTTTAACGGTAACAAAGAATGGATATGTCAAACAGATCAAGGCCGGATCATATATCATTTCCGGAGAAGATTTTGCAAGATGGCTGCAACTGGCATCCAATAATTTTTATTTTGAACAATATAAAGGAAATTTAAGGATCATCTGTCTCGGAAAGGGAAATGGATTAGGACTAAGCCAGTATGGTGCAGATCAGATGGCAAAGCAAGGAAAAACCTATCAAAAAATATTAAAATATTACTATCCAAAAACAATGATTCAAAAACTATATGAATAAACAGATGGAAATGGGCAAAACTATGTTTGAGGTGATGAAAATGAGAAAAAATAACAAACAAAACCCATTTCCGCTGCGCAAATACTATGGGGCAATGATCATAGGATTCGTATTCTTTCTTGGAATCATGGCGTACTACAGTGCTACATTCCGCCAGAGGAGAGATCAGGCAAAACAGGAAGTCAGCCTGGAAGAAGAATCGATTGGAGCTAATAACAGCGCAACACAGGAAAAAACAAAAACAACAACGCAAGACAAGAAAGAAACAGAGACAACGGCACAAATGAAACGTACCATGAGTGAAAGTGTTACGTATAATGGTACATCCAAACTGACATGGCCGATCAAAGGCAATATCATTCTTCCATACAGTGTAAATTCAACCATCTATTTTGAATCTCTTGACCAGTACCGTATCAACAAAGGAATCCTGATCGAAGCAAAAGAAGGAGACGAGGTGAAGGCAGTCCGTAAGGCAAAGGTAAGAGAAATTAAAAAATCAGCAGAATATGGACAAACGGTATTGATGGATCTTGGAAATGAATATACCGTATTATACGGACAGCTTAAAGATATCAGAGTAAAAGAAGGAACAATGGTCAATGCAGGAGAAGTTATTGCAAAAGTCGCAGAGCCGACAAGTTATTACACATTAGAAGGAACGAATCTCTATTTTCAGATGGAAAAAGATAAAAAAAGTGTAGACCCTTTAAAATATCTGGAATAAAATAAAGTGAGAAAATAACAGCCATAACATATCTGGTTGATGTAGAGGAAAGGCGGTCAGAGAACATCTGACAGCCTTTCTTCAAAGAAAATGAAGATCAGGGCTGGATCAATATACAGATAGACAGAGGATAAGACAGATGAAGAATGTAACGTACATATTAAAATGCAGTGATAATAGTTTATACACAGGATGGACCAACGATATCAAACATCGCCTGAAGATGCATAATGAAGGAAAAGGTGCAAAATATACAAGAGGACGAGGACCAGTAGAACTTGTGTATCTTGAAGAATTTGATACAAAGCAGGAAGCAATGAGTAAAGAAGCAAAGATCAAACGTCTTACCAGAAAGGAAAAACTCCTGTTAATAGAAAACTACCAACAGGAGCAAAATTAAATCTGGAACATTAGGATCATATGGCATAAACTTCCACCCATAACAAACAGATGAAAGATCTCATGCAGACCAAAATTCTTCCAGTGATTTTCGAACCAAGGAATCTTTAGTGCATAGATCACACCACCAACTGTATAAATGATACCGCCAGCAAGCAGCCATCCAAAAGATGTCTTGGATAAACTATGGATGATCGGTGCGATCGCAACGATACAAAGCCATCCCATTGCGATATACATGACAGAAGATACCCACTTCGGACAAGTTACCCAGAACATCTTAAATACGATACCAAGGATCGCGATGATCCAGATCACGGATAAAAGTCCATATCCAAGCGTGCCGCCAAGAACGATCGTACAGATCGGTGTGTAAGAACCAGCGATCAGAACAAAGATCATTGCATGGTCAAGTTTCTTTAACTTCTTATTGATCATTGGTGAAATATTAAAAGAGTGATAAGCAGTACTTGCACCATAAAGACCGATCATACTTATAGTAAATATGATCAAAGAGATAATGCGTACATAATCACCGCTTAAAAAGCTCTTGATGATCAATGGAATGGAAACGATCGCGGCCAGGATCATTCCGATCAAATGGGTAATTGCACTTCCTGGATCTTTTAATTTATGTTTCATGGTAAAACCTCCAATCATTCTAGTGTTATAAAATTCAATACATAGTATTAAAAACCATATCTAACTTTCTTACATACTACAACTATTCGAGGGATATTGCAAGGGGTTTTCAAAAAAAAGTGAATCTGGTATAATGTTACCTATTATGTGATTAAGAAAAAAGTAATAGACAGAATGGAATATTAATATGAAAAAAACAAAGAAAGCCTATGAGATCGTCATAGATAGTATCAAAGAGCAGATCATGAATCAGGAACTTGTTCTTGGACAAGGACTTCCACCAGAGAGAGAAATCTCAGAGAAGCTTGGAGTCAGTAGGAATTCCGTCCGTGAAGCGTTGAAGATCTTAACTGTCATGGGAGTGGTCTCAAGTAGACAAGGAGCAGGAAATTATATATCAGGAAATTTTAAGGGATATATGGTAGATGCCCTTTCTATGATGTTTATGCTTGATAAGCTTGATTATGATCAGATCAACCAGATCCGTATCGGACTGGAGATGCAGGCATATGCACTTGCAGTGAAGAATGCAGAGACAAAAGACATCATAGAATTACAAGAATATGTGAATGCATTAGATCAGAGTACAGATAACGATGAGAAGACAATGTACGATAAGAAGATCCATTATGCAATCGCGAAAGCATCAGGCAATGTTCTGATCGTGAATATCTTAGATGCATTATCTGAAGTGATGGATATCTTCATTTTTGAAATGCGTCGAGAAATCTTAAGAACTGAGAAGCGAAAAGGAATGTTACAGGAAGCACATAAGCAGATTGTCGAATGTTTATTAAAGAGAGATGTGGTCAATGGACAGAAAGCATTGATGAAACATTTTGATATGATTGATAACATTATTCACAAAGAACTTTAAGGAAAGAGCCATTTTGGCTCTTCTTTTTTATGCAAGATTAACAAAAAAAAGAAAGATATCAAATAGTACTTTACAAAAGTAGACAATGTATATATAATAAAAACATAAATTGGTAGTACCAATAAGACAAAAACAGATAAAAACAATGGATGCGAAAAACATCCAAATTTTTTTCAAACAAAATTGGTAGTACCAATCTAGAGCGGAAGAGCTTAAGATAAAGGATAGAAAGTCTTAGGAATGAGGAGGAATAGCAATGGACATTTTAGTATGTATCAAACAGGTACCGGCATCTAATAAAGTGGAAGTTGATCCAGTAACCGGTGTGCTGTTAAGAAACGGAGCCGATTCAAAGATGAATCCATATGATCTGTATGCGTTAGAGACAGCGCTTAAGATCAGAGAAGAAGTAGGTGGAACGATCAGTGTCATCAGTATGGGACCACCACAGGCAATGACAGTGATCAGAGAAGCATTTGCCATGGGAGTTGACCGTGGAGCATTATTATCAGACCGAAGATTTGGTGGAGCCGATGTACTGGCAACAAGTTATACGATCGCACAGGGAATCAAGAAGATGGGAAATTTTGACCTGATCCTATGTGGAAAACAGACAACTGATGGTGACACAGCACAGGTTGGTTCCGAAGTATCTGAATGGTTAAATATCCCAAGCGTATCAAATGTAAAGAAGATATCTAAAGTAGAATCCGATGCGATCACGATCGAGATGGATCTGCCGGAAGAACTGGAGATTGCTAAAGTTCAGTATCCATGTCTGTTATCCGTAGATAAAGACATTTTCCAGCCAAGACTTCCATCCTATGTAAAGAAGATGGATACCGCAGACCGTGAAATTGAAGTATATTCCTTAGATGATATGGAAGACAAAGACGAAACACATTATGGATTAAATGGTTCACCAACACAGGTAAAACGAATTTTCCCTCCAACAGCGAATGACCATCATGAAGTATGGGACGGAGACGGAAGTGAAGTCGCAGACAAATTATTCCATATGATCACAGATATGAAATTTATCTAAAAGGGGGAAATGAGAATGCCAAAATTAGTAATACATCAGGAAAAAGTAGAAGATCCACAGGTTCTGGTTGATATTTGTCCATTCGGTGCGATGGAAGAAAAAGACGGAAAACTTTCTATCAATGCCGCATGTAAGATGTGTAAATTATGTGTGAAGAAAGGACCAGCTGGAGCAGTAGAATATGTAGAAGATGAGAAAAAAGAAGAAATTGATAAGAGTCAGTGGAATGGAATTGCTGTTTATGTCGATCATGTTGATGGAGAAATTCATCCAGTAACATATGAACTGATCGGAAAAGCACGAGAGCTGGCAAGCAAGATCGATCATCCAGTCTATGCTTTATTTATGGGAAATAACATCGAAGATAAGGCAGAAGAATTATTACACTACGGAGTTGACAAAGTATTTGTTTACGACTTCCCAGAGTTAGCAAGATTCAAAATAGAATCTTATACATCTGTATTTGAAGATTTCATTAAGAAACATCAGCCATGTGCGATCCTGACAGGAGCAACAACGGTTGGAAGACAGTTGGCACCAAGGGTAGCTGCAAGAATGAAGACAGGATTAACAGCAGACTGTACGATTCTTGAGATGGATGAGAACACAGACCTTTCTCAGATCAGACCAGCATTTGGTGGAAACATCATGGCACATATTTTAACACCAAATAACCGTCCACAGATGGCAACGGTAAGATACAAAGTTATGAATGCACCAGAAAGAACAGAAGAAACACACGGAGAGATCATTTCATGTGCGATCGATAAAGAAAAGATCAAAGCACATGTGGATGTATTAGATATTGTAAAGAAAGAGCCAGAGAAATTTATCGAATCTGCCGATGTTTTAGTCGTTGCAGGACGAGGAATCAAAAAAGAAGAAGACCTTGCGATGATTAAAGAATTAGCAGAATTGTTAGACGGACAAGTAGCCTGCACAAGACCACTTGCAGAAGCAGGATGGGTAGAAGCAAAATGTCAGGTAGGATTAAGTGGAAGAACCGTACGCCCGAAACTGATCATTACCTGTGGTGTATCAGGAGCCATTCAGTTTGTTGCTGGAATGGATCACTCTGATTGCATCGTATCCATTAATTCCGATGAGAAAGCACCGATCTTTAAGACAGCACATTATTGTCTGGTAGGAGATGTCTACGATATCGTACCAAAACTGATCGAGAAGATTAAAGCTGCGAAAGGGGCGTAAGAGATATGAGTTATAAGAAATTTGATCAAGCTGATTTAGAAGTTATCAAAAATATCATAAAAGATGATGAAAGAATTTTATATGCAGAAAATATCAACGAAGAATATAGTCATGATGAGTTAGGAGGAGCACAAAGCTATCCAGATATTGTAGTAAAAGCGACTTCTGCAGAAGAAATCTCTGAGATCATGAAGTATGCATATGAAAATAATATTCCGGTCACACCAAGAGGAGCTGGAACCGGTCTGGTAGGATCTTCCGTAGCAATCGAACACGGGATCATGATCGATTCAAGCCTCATGAATCATATATTAGAACTTGATGAAGAAAACTTAACGATCACCGTAGAACCAGGAGTTTTATTAATGGAACTTGCTGCCTACGTGGAAGATCATGATTTCTTCTACCCACCAGATCCAGGAGAGAAATCCGCAACGATCGGTGGAAATATCAGTACCAATGCCGGTGGTATGCGTGCTGTAAAATATGGCGTGACTAGAGATTATGTCAGAGGTCTTGAAGTTGTCCTTCCAAATGGAAAGATCGTGGAATTTGGAGGAAAAGTTGTAAAAAACAGTTCCGGATATTCCTTAAAAGACCTGATGATCGGTTCCGAAGGAACCTTAGGCTTTATCACAAAAGCCACATTAAAACTACTCCCTCTGCCTAAAAAGGCAATAAGTTTACTGATACCATTTAAAACCTTAAAAGAAGCAATTGACACAGTACCTCTCATTATCAAGTCCAAAGCAATCCCAACTGCCATTGAATTTATGCAGAGGGAGGTCATCATTGATGCAGAAGAGTACCTAGGTAAAAAATTCCCAGATTCCCAATCCGATGCGTACCTTCTGCTCAAATTTGATGGCAATTCAACAGAAGAGATTGAAGCAGATTACGATAAAGTGGCAAAACTTTGCTTAGAGGCAGGTGCGATCGATGTACTGATCTCCGATACAGAAGAAAGAGAAGAATCCATCTGGAAAGCCAGAGGAGCCTTCCTTGAAGCAATCAAAGGATCTACAACTGATATGGATGAAGTAGACATGGTCGTACCAAGAAATAAAGTCAATGAAATGGTAGAATACCTTCACAACTTACATAATGAAGTAGATATACGTATCAAGAGTTTTGGACATGCTGGAGATGGAAACCTTCATTCTTATATCTTAAAAGATGACTTAAGCCAGGAAGAATTTGAAAAACGAATGGCAGCAGCAATGGAGAAGATCTACGAGAAAGCTGCACAGTTAGGTGGAAAAGTATCCGGAGAACATGGAATCGGATTTGCGAAGAAACCATATTTGAGAGAATCTCTTGATCTAGAAACAATTGAGTTAATGAGTGGAATTAAGAAAGCATTTGATCCAAAGAATATCTTGAATCCACATAAAGTATTCCAGAGCTAAAACTGACACTTTGGTTATACTCCCTAAGTTTTAAAAATGCACAAAGCAGACAGGAAATCAAATACCTGTCTGCTTTGTGTATATAAATTTATACAATTTTCTTCGAAATGGTTGACATAATGTATAAAAATATATATACTAAAAACAGTAACAGTTATTATTTGAATTAAAGAGGAAAGGAAGAGGTTATGCAGCCAGCAACGAAAAAAAGCAAGCAAAGAGATGCCATCATAAAGTTTTTAATGACTCGCAAAGACCATCCAACTGCCGATATGGTATATATGAACATCAAAGAAGAGTTTCCTAAGATCAGTCTTGGAACAGTCTATCGAAATCTTGCATTATTAAGTGAGCGAGGGGAAATACTAAAGCTATCTTACGAAGGAGGAGCAGACCATTACGATGCATGCACCGATCCACACTATCATTTTGTGTGTCAGGAATGTGGAGCAGTCATCGATTTGGAGATGGCACCGATCGATGAGAAGTTAAATGAGATCGCAAGTGAGAACTTTCCTGGAGAGATTACACAGAATATTGTTTATTTTAAAGGAATCTGCAAAAATTGTTTAAAAAATCATTGACAAAAGTAAAATGTGATGGTAATATAAAGACAAGTTAAAAATAGTAATCATTACTGTTTTAAACAAAAGATACTAAGCCGAAAGGCAAAGCAACATAAATGATCATATAAAGTATAAAGGAGAACAAGAATTATGAAGAAATGGATTTGTACAGTATGCGGATATGTACACGAAGGAGAACAGCCACCAGAGAAATGTCCACAGTGTGGAGTACCAGCAGATAAATTCAAAGAGCAGGTAGAAGGAGAAAAAGAATGGGCAGCAGAACACGTAGTAGGTGTTGCCAAAGGTGTCAGCGAAGATATCTTAGCTGATCTAAGAGCAAACTTCGAAGGAGAATGTTCTGAAGTAGGAATGTACCTTGCAATGGCAAGAGTAGCTCACAGAGAAGGATATCCAGAGATCGGATTATACTGGGAGAAAGCAGCATACGAAGAAGCAGAACATGCAGCAAAATTTGCTGAGTTATTAGGTGAAGTTGTAACAGACAGCACAAAGAAGAACTTAGAGATGCGTGTAGATGCAGAACATGGAGCAACAGAAGGTAAATTTGACCTTGCAAAACGTGCGAAAGCAGCAAACTTAGATGCAATCCATGATACAGTTCATGAGATGGCAAGAGACGAAGCACGTCATGGTAAAGCATTTGAAGGATTATTAAAGAGATACTTCGGATAAGAAGAATTGATTTAGGAGGTATGAGTTTTCATACCTCCTTTTTTTTTGCTATATTCCATGCTATAATAAAAATAAGACTGAAAAAGCAGGTGAAAGCATATGATTTCAGAAGAGAAAGTAAAGATTATGGCTGAGATGGCCAAGTATGAGAAGAATTATGGAAAAGGTGATTTCCGTATTTACAAATATACCAAGAAAGATTATGTCAGATCGGAGAAGATCAAGACAAGCATTGCCTTGTTGATCTCATTTCTGATCATGACAGGATTGTTGTGTATCATGCAGTTAGATATTGTGATCATGAAGCTGAGAGAAGGTAAAGTTATAGTATCTGCGGCTGTGATCATAGGAATTTATGTTGCGGTATTTTTTGTCTACCTGCATTTTACGAAGATGCGAGCATCCAGGCAGTATGATGAGGTAAGGGCAAGGGTACTGATCTATGACAAGCATTTAGAAGAACTAGAAACATTATATAAAGAAAAAGAGAATGAAGACATTAGTCCAACGATAGTCGAGGAGGAAGACGAAGATGGAAAAATTATTGATATATAGAGAACGATTTTTGAAATTCCTCACGGCGAGAGGAAGATATATTCAATCAGGGATGAGATTCCTTGGAGGAACTGTTTTATTTTATGTATTAGGGAAATTGTTTGGATATACAGAGACCTTTTCACAGCCATTTTTTATCTTTATGATGGGAGTGATCAGTGTTTTTATTCCAATATCAGCATTATCGCTGATCTTTTATGTCGTTATATTCTTAGAGTTACTTCATGTATCGTTAGAAGTGACATTATTTTTTGCACTGGTAGTTGTATTATATTTTCTTGTATATCAGAGAGTTTTTCCAGAGACAAGGATTTATCTGATGATGGTGCCAATCTTCTTTTATTTTCAACTGCCTGCATGTTTACCGATCTTTGTTGGGATGTTTTGTGGAATTGCAGGACTTCCAGCGATCTTAATGGGAACAGTGATCTATTATCTGTCCAATATCCTTCAGCAGACAATGAACCAGCTGGCATCAGGATCAGCACATGGGAAGGTCTACAGTCTGATCGCGGCAAGAGCGATCGACAATAAGGATCTGCTTTTGTATTTTGTGGTATTCTGTCTGGTGACAGCACTCGTAACAGCAATTCGCAAGCGGGGAGCAGCGCATGGATGGAATATTTCAATCCTTGCAGGAGGAGTTGTATATCTGATCTGCATGTTCATAGGAGGATATCTGGTTAACAATGAGATCAATATCACATCACAGATCGGAACGATCATAGGAAGCATTGCGATCGCCCTGATCATACAGTTTTTATACAATGTGATCGACTATACCAGAGAAGAAACATTTGAATTTGAAGATGAAGAATACTATTATTATGTAAGAGCGATACCGAAAGTGACTGTGGAAGAAGAAGAATTTAATGTTACACAGATCACGGTACCATCACATAGATTTAGTTTAAAAAGAAAAGAACATAAACAAGAACATAAAGAACAGGACAAAGAAAAGGGAGAGGAAATTTGAGTAAATTTTTTGATGGACTTGAAAAATATATATATTGGACATCGATTCCGAAGATCGGTCTGAATGACATTGTAGATATTCTGATCGTCAGTGTTATGATCTATCTGATCGTCAAATGGATAAAAACAACAAGAGCCTGGGTATTATTAAAAGGGATCATTATCTTGCTTTGTATTGCATTTGCGGCATATTTACTGCAATTACATACGGTTTCATGGATTCTTTCCAATACAATGAGTGTGGGAATCACAGCGATTTTGATCGTCTTCCAGCCAGAACTCCGAAGCGCATTGGAACAGCTTGGAAGAAAGAACTGGGTGACTGATATTTTCTCTACAGATAGCCGTCAGGAAGAACTGGAATATACAGCAAGAACTCTGCAAGAGATATCAAGAGCAGCGATTGAGATGGGAAAGGTAAAGACAGGAGCACTGATCGTACTGCAAAGAGAAGTAGCACTTGGGGAGTATGAGCGTACAGGAATTCCAATTGATGCGAAGGTCAGCAGCCAGCTTCTGATCAATATCTTTGAACACAATACACCACTCCATGATGGCGCGGTGATCATTCACAACAACAGGATCGTGTCAGCAACCTGCTATCTTCCATTAAGCGATAGTGTAGAGATTGGAAAGGAAATGGGTACCAGACACAGAGCAGCAGTAGGGATCAGTGAAGTTTCAGACAGTATCACTGTGATCGTATCCGAAGAAACTGGTGGTATTTCTATCGCAAGGGATGGAAAGATCATCAGACATCTGGATCCACAGAGATTGAGAGATGAACTGGCTGTCCTGAGAGAAGAAAAAGGACAGAATAAGAAATTTAAACTATGGAAGGGGCGAAATCGAAATGAAAAAAAGAATGGAAAGTGATCTGCTTTTAAAAATAATTTCTGTTGTTTTTGCCTTTCTACTTTGGATGTTTGTTATTAACACCGATAACCCGGTCATCAAGAAGACTTTCAGCGATGTACCGGTTGATATGCTGAATGAACAGGTTTTAGACGATCTTAATCAGACTTATAAGATTGAATCTGGAGATACCGTAAGCTTTACTGTGAAGGGAAAGAAAGATGTTGTAGATCGTTTGACAAAGTCAGATTTCCGTGCAACGGCAGATGTATCTTCTATGTCAGATGTTCATGCGATCCAGATCGAAGTTGAGGCTTTACGATACAAGAGTCAGTTAGATATCGATACAGGTGGTGCAACGGTCAAAGTCGTATTGGAAGATGTAAAGAGTGACCAGATACCAGTCAATGTTGTGGTGAAAGGAACACCAGCGAGTGGATATACGGTAAGCACGCAGACAGCAACGCCGAATCTGATCTCTGTATCTGGGCCAAAGAGTGTGGTAAGCAGGATCAAACAGATCGTAGCGAAAGTAGATGTATCCGGATTGAAGAAAGATGTGACAATGGCTCAGAATGTCAAGTGTTATGATGAAGACGGAGATGAAGTAAGTCAGGACCGCATCAAACTTGATACGACCAAGATTAAAGTAAAGATTGGATTATCAAGAACGAAGACAATACCATTTACAGTGGAAACAAAAGGAACGCCGGGCAAGGGGTATGTACTTGGAAGCATTGATTATGAACCAAAACATATAGAAATTACTGGAGCTGAAGATGATCTGGAGAAGATCAGCAGTATCAAACTGGCGAATTTAGATATCAGTGATAGTACAAAGAGTATTGAAAAAACGATCAAAGCGTCCGATATTAAACTGCCAGATGGTATTACATTTGTAAAATCTGTAGATAAGATCAAGAATATCGTGATCCGTGCAAACATCGAGAAGAAGACGAAACGAACATTGATGATTCCGACAGAACAGATCGCATTGATCAATAATACGAAGAATTATGATGTCAAATTTGATGACTCAGAGTTAAAGGTGAAGATCAGCGGATTGCGCTCTGTAGTAGATAAAGTTGTAGTGAAGGATTTAAATCCAAAGATTGACATGCAGCTGTACGAACCAGGAACGCATACGGTACAGGTTCAGCTGACAAAGATCAAGAATATGTCGATTGAGAAGAACGTCAGTGCAAAGATTACGGTAGAATAAAATATAAGGAGAGATATTTACAATGGATAAGATGTTATCGGTTGTTCTTCCAGCTTATAACGAAGAACAGATGATCAAGAAAACAGCACAGGTGGTAGGAGACCTGCTTGAGAAAGAACAGATCCCATATGAATTAGTATTCGTAAATGACGGATCTAAAGATCATACATGGGAGAAGATCTTAGAACTCAAGGAAGAAAGAGCACATATCAAAGGAGTCTGCTTTTCCAGAAATTTTGGAAAAGAAGGAGCCGTTTTTGCAGGGATCACACAGGCAGAAGGAGACTGTATTGCAGTAATGGACTGTGATCTTCAGCATCCACCAGAAACACTTATAAAGATGTATCGTTTATGGGAAGACGGATATCAGGTAATCGAGGGAGTGAAAGCATCCAGAGGAAGGGAAAGTTTCATTCACAAGATGTTTGCAAAGACATTTTACAGCATTATCAGCGATGCAACAGGAATTGATATGTCCAGAGCATCTGATTTCAAGTTGATGGATCGACAAGCAGCAGAAGAATTTCTGAAACTTCCAGAACGAAATGTATTTTTCCGAGCATTGTCATCCTGGGTAGGATTCAAGACAACATACGTAGAATTTGATGTGCAGGAACGAGAAGCAGGAGAATCAAAATGGTCATTCAAATCATTGGTACGATATGCAGTGAATAATATCACATCATTTAGCGCCGCACCAATGCAGATCGTCACATTTTTTGGCGTTGTATTCTTCGTATTTGCAGTACTGCTTGGAATACAATCGCTTTATATGTATTTTTCTGGACATGCAGTTGCAGGATTCACAACAGTGATCTTGTTGTTACTGTTGGTTGGAAGCATTTTGATGTTCAGCTTAGGTGTGATCGGATATTATATTGCGAAGATTTATGATGAAGTGAAGATGCGTCCGAGATACATTATCTCAGAAGTGATCAAATCCAAAGAATAACAATACAAATCCCTGAGATCGGATGAGATGAATATCTGATCTCAGGGATTTTATATGATACAAGGAATCATTTTTTTTGAGATTTAAAAACAAGAAATTTACTGATAAAATAATTGACGATTGTAACAATAACTTGTGTTTCTAACTTGGCGATCATCTGTGGCTGATGAAGGATTTCAACACAGAAAGGGACTCCGCCCACTTCGACAGCCATGGTTACAAGACGACCGAGAACAAACTTGATGAATTCATGAATTGTATCTGTGAAGGATTCAGATTTAGACTGAAATACATATAGCTTATTTACAACAAATGCAAAACAGATCGCGATCGCAACAGAGAAAAAGTTGCTGATCTTATAATCAATTCCACATGGTCCTTTTAATAAAGCAAACATTCCAAGATTAACGAGGGTTGTCAATCCACCAAAAAATAAATAACGAATTCGCGAATCATTATATAATTTCTTTATCAAATTTAACATATCATATTACCTCCGATAGATATAAAATATTCTAAAATGTACATACATCCAATATCTTAAGACATTTTTCAGGAATTTTCAATCCAAAATGTGGTATACTAAGCGTGATAATGAACAAAAAAGGGTAAAGGGTAAAGGAAAAGTATAATGATAAAAGAACAAAGAAAGTATTGCTATGGAGTCTATACACTGATGTTTTTACTGATGTGTATCGTGGCATTTCTGCCATTTTTTGCCGAAGGAAAAAGCTTTGTATGGGGAGCAGGAGTAGAAGACGGATTAAGCCAGCATTTTTCAGCATTAGCATATTATGGGAAAGCACTAAGAGAATTTTTCTGTAATCTTCTGGCGGGACACCCAAAACTTGTGATGTGGGATATGAGTCTTGGGTATGGTGCAGATATCCTCTCAACATTGAATTACTATGCGATCGGTGATCCGTTAAACCTCCTCTACGGATTTGTTTCGCCAAAGAATACAGAAACTATGTATAATTTCATGATCGTGTTACGAATGTATCTGGCAGGGATCACGTTTATCATGTATGCAAGAAAAATGAAAAAACGAAGTTATGGAACTGTGATTGGGGCACTGGTCTATGTATTTAGCGGATTTTGCTTTCGACTAGGACTGCGCCATCCATTCTTCATCAATCCGATGATTTATTTTCCGCTGTTATGTCTTGGGATTGAGAAGATCTATCAGAGAGAAAGACCGTATGTATTTATTTTCGCAGTCTGCGTATCAGCAATGAGCAATTATTATTTTTTATATATGCTGACGATATTTGCGGTAATCTATGCGTGGATCCGTTTTTATGAATATACCGAAGAAAACAAGATGAAAAACTTTTTCCTGGCAATCTTGAAGTTTGGAATGTATTATACACTTGGAATTGCAATGGCAGCAGTGATTTTACTGCCATCCGTTATAGGATTCCTAGGAAATGGCCGTTACGGCAAAGGGGCTGACTGGAAATCATTGATCGTATACCCAGGGAAATATTATCTGCTGTTTATTGAAAACTTTATTGGATACGGAAATATGGGCAGCAATACGAACGCAGGATATCTGCCGATCGTTGGGATCGTTGTATTGTTTACACTGTTTTCACAGCGAATGAAACACAAAAAATACAGAGCAGCATTTATAGCAAGTATCATTGCTCTGATTCTCCCAATCTTTGGATACGCATTTAATGGGTTTTCCTATGCAAACAACCGGTGGGCATTTGCACTGAGCTTTATTGTGGCATTGTTGACAGCAGAAATGTATCCACGTCTGTTTGTGATGTCAAAACGACAGCAGATCGGGATCGGAGCAGGAATCATCATATATACTGTATTTTGTATCATCGTAAATGCATCAGGAGAAGAAATCCTGAAGAATAAAGGGATCATGGCAGCCTGTGGATTAATTGCAGTATTTTATATTCTATTGTTGATCTTTCAAAGACTTGGCTATGATACACAGAAGAGAATTGTGCGAGTGAGTATGGCAATCTTGCTCCTGATATCAGTGGGAGTGCATGGATATTACAGATTCGATCCAAAAGGATATGCTTATACACAGGAATTTATGGATCAGGGACAAGCATATCGAACATTGAAGGAAGATAATATCCGTATGCTGAGTAAGGTAAATGATCCATCTGTTTATCGAGTACATGCAGAGGGATATCGATATAAAAATTATGGACTGATCAACCATTTGAATACGATCAGCGGATATTACAGTATCACAGCAAAATGTGTGACAGATACGATCAAAGGATATGATACGTTGGGAATGCAGTATGCAGATAAATATAAAGGAGTCGATCAAAGACTTGGACTCCTGTCATTAGCTGGCGTAAAATACATAACAGTAGCACATAACAGTCAGGTTGCAAAAGACGTAAGTTCCATGGGGGATGTACCATATGGAGTTGAGAAACTAAGAAAAAAAGGAAATATTACATTATATAAGAACAAATATGCACTGCCATTTGCATATGCATATGATTCTTATATGACAGAGCAGCAATACGAGCAGTTAAATGGAATCGGCAAGGAACAGGCAATGCTTGCACAGATCATATTGAATCAGCATCCGGCAGACAAAGAGATTCAACACAACGAACAAAGAAACGGTCCTGATATACAGACGATCTCATTGCCAGAGACAAGGATCTCATCTCCAAAAGGGAAGAAATATGCGGATATTACGGTGCCAGTAGAGAAAGACAAGGAAACTTATCTCTATTTTAAAAATCTCGTTTACCATGGGAAGAAAAATGGAGACGACAAATTCATATTGACTGGAAGAAAGGGAACAAAAGGAATCCTTGTGACACAAAACGATGTACAACAGAAAATTCATATTCAAAGCACCTTCAATCCATACTATTTTGGAAGAAAAGATTACATTGTAAAGATCAATCATCAGACAAGCAAGGCAAAAGAAAAAGTAAGATTAAATTTCTTGTCTCCAGGTGAATATGAATTTGATGATATCAGTTTGATCACAGTTCCTAAAAAAGATGTTCTTGCCAGATTAAAGGAACGCAAGGAGAACTCAATGAAACAGATCCAATACGAAGGAAATCATTTCAGAGGAGTCTATCATGCGAAAAAAGACCAGATTCTGTGTGTAACGATTCCATACTCCAAAGGATGGAAAGCAACAGTCAATGGAAATCGCACAAAGATTTATAAGGCAAACGGGATGTTTATGGGGATCATAATGAAAAAAGGAACACAAAGTGTCAAATTAGATTATGAAACACCAGGATTAAAAATAGGGGCATGGATCAGTCTGGTGGCATGGATCGGACTGGGAATATATGGATTGTACTTTGAAAAGTACAGAAAAAAGCTGTTAAATCAATGTTAAAATAAGAAGAGATACTGGTAAAAATACAAAAAACATGATAAAATGGTCCTTAGACAAATGTTACAAAAATGTTAAATGAGTGGGAGGAACTATGAAAAACGTAAAAAAAATGATACAGGAAGGATTAAAGAGATTCACAGTGATCACTATCTTAGGTGTATTTCTTATGACAAGCTTGATTCCAGTATCCGCAGCAACGAAAGTATCAAAGATCAAATGGTCAGCATATAGAAAGACAATGTATGTTGGAAATGCACAGAGATTTGCAGTGAAGATCACACCAGCAAAAGCATCCAAAGCGAAGCTTGGATGGAAAACAAGTAATAAGAAGATTGCCAAAGTCAGTGCAAAAGGAGTTGTCACACCTGTCAAAGCAGGAAAAGCAACGATCACATGTTACGTGAAATCACAAAAATCAAAGAAAGTAACATGTAAAGTCACAGTAAAGAAACAGAAAGTGACAGCGATCACATTTGCAAAAGCAAGCGTAGCCGTACAGAAAGGGAAAAAGGTCAGCAATCTAGCGATCGTAACACCAACTTACGCAGCAAATAAAAAGGTAACATACAAATCTTCTAGCACAAGCGTGGCAACAGTCAGCACAAGTGGAGTTGTAACAGGAAAGAAAGTCGGAACAGCAACGATTACAGCAACAGCAGCCGATGGATCAAAGAAGAAAAACAGTTACAAAGTAACTGTTGTAGCACCGATCACAAAAAACAGTGCCAAGTTTATCGCGCACCGCGGATTAAGTGCCGAAGCACCAGAGAATACGATCAAAGCCTATGAATTAGCAGGTGGAGCAGGATTCTGGGGAGCAGAAACAGATGTCCGAATGACAAAAGACAAGAAATTCATTCTGCAGCATGACCTGACATTCAAGAGATTATGCGGAGTTGATAAGAAACCAGAAGATATGACATTATCAGAGATCCAGAAACTGACGATCAAATCTGGAAATAACATTTCAAAATATAAGAATGTAAAATCAGCAACAACCGTTGCAACTTTAGAAGATTATTTAACAACATGCAAGAAGTACAACATGGTACCAGTTATCGAGATCAAGATGGAATTCGTAGAATACGGAAATGAAACAACCAATGACTCTCGAATGCAGGCAGTGACAAAGAACAACATGGAAGATTTGTATGCATTAACAAATCAGATCATGGGGAATAAAGAATATATGTTTATCGCCTATGACTTTGAAACAATGGTACAGATGAGAAAAGTCTTAGACGATAACGCAACAACATCTACAAATGTAAAATTACAGCATGTAACAAACAATCCAGATCAGGGAATGATCAATTATTACAAGAAACGTAAGATTGAATTAGATGCAAATTGTGATAAGATTTCACTCTCAGACATCAAGGCATTCAAAGATGGTGGAGTGAATGTAGGACTTTGGACTGTGGACGATACAGAAAGAGTCGCAGATTATATTGCACAGAAAGTGGATTATATTACAACGAATACAAAGTTCTGGTAAGAATAGAAACCATAAGAAAAGAGGCAGCAGATGAAGATATGTGTTGTCTCTTTTTGAGTGTTATGATTTGTGGTATAATAAAAGAAAAACTGTGTCCATAGTTATAGAAAGAAGGCGTGCCCATGATTTACACATTGATGAATAAGAATAACCCCGTGATCGATTTTGAAACACAGATGGGGACGATCTTGCGTATAACAGATACATGGAATGAAGAGTATCTTCCAATTGGGACACGAACCAAAACAGGAATTGATGTCAAGATTTTAAATCATTGGTGGCATGGACGATCTATACCAGCAAGCCGCACAGGAATCAAAGAAGCACTTGAGAATATGGGAATTGATTCATCAAAAGAACTTCTGGAGAAAAGTTATGGATTATCATTAAGCGATCAATACTGGATCCGGCCAGATCACTCAAAGATACAATGGAAAGATATCAATTTTTTTGAAAATCCATTTTCAGAAGATGTAGGAAGTGCTTTGTTTGGAGGACAATTTAGCGGTGATTTTATGTCACCAGATAATACATCTGACGGATGGCTTAGAAAAAAATGGGTGATTCAGAATCAAAAAAGAGTGCTATTGAAATCAGGAAGTGGAGAGTCACAGCAAGAACCATTAAATGAAGTCTTGGCGAATATGATATGTGATAGATTAGATATTAAGAATTACGTAAAGTATCAATGTGGTTATCAAGAAGATCATGCATTTTCTGCTTGTGATAACTTTATAACACCTGATACAGAATTGATTACTGCAAATATGTTTATGAAGATAAAAAAGAAGATCAATCATCATTCATACTATCAACATTATAAGGAATGCTGTCAGGAGATGGGAGTTGATATAACAGAAAGTCTGGACGATATGTTGATTCTGGATCTTATCATCTGTAACAGAGACAGGCATTATAATAACTTTGGGATGATCCGTAATGTAAATACATTGCAAATAGAAAAAGCAGCACCAATCTTTGACTCAGGAACATCAGCATTTGCAGGAATCAGCGAAAACAAGATCAAAACATTGCCACTCAACGAATCAAAACCATTCTGCAAATATCATGAAGAACAGATTGCTTTGATCCAGAATATAGAGCGATATGAATTCCAAAAGCTGACAGGACTTGAGGAAGAATTTAATGAATTATTACAACGATCACCATTTATCACAATATCAAGAAGAGATAAATTAGTCACATGGCTAGGAGAACGAATCAGAATGCTCTGCGAAAGCAAAATGGACACAGAAAGAGTCTTTCAGATCGTGAAGACAGCAAAAGAATACCAGAGAAGAAAGTAAGATGAAAAGAAAAGTTACAGAAATGTAGTAATTATGTTATATATATGTTAAAATAAAGAATATATGCCAAGGAGACAGGCAGAAAATACAGAGAAAAAGAATCAAAAGGAGAGAAGGGTTATGAGCCAGAAGGAAAGAGTCGATTTGATCGAGGTAGATTTATTGGATATGTGTAAATATATTCTGTCAAAGTGGGTGTTTATTTTGATAGGAATGGTAGTATTCGCCGGAGCTGGATTTGGGTATGCGAAGGTGAAAGGAAAGACAGAGTATAGCTCAAGAATGAAAGTTTATGTTACGATACCCAAAACGTCTGATAAAGTTTTGATTAGAGATAGTGCTAGTGAGCTGACTTATGATTATGTATCGTTAGCACAAACAGATTTAATTTTAGATAAAGTAGCAAAAGAATCTAAAGTACCAAGAAAAATAGTAAGAGATGCACTTCAGGCAGTAGTTGTAGATGGAACTAGAATAATAGAATTCCAAATAGATACAAGCAACAAAGAAAATGCAGAAAACATTTCTAAAAAGGTAATTCCTGTATATCAAGATGTGGTGCAAAACAAATTAGGAAGAAACAAACTGATAGTCGTTAGTAAACCATCTAAAGTAGAAGCTAAACAAACAATTAGCGTCAAAGAATTTACTATTATAGGTGCAATAGCTGGTTTTGTAGTTATGGTAGGAATTTCGCTTATTTTGCATTTGATTGTACAGATTAAAAAAACAAAGAAAAACTTGGTTTAGATCTGACAGAGGAATATAACGTATGGAAGTAAAACGTTCACAACTACAAAACTTAATTATTTATATAGGTGATGTTTTTGGAATTACAGTTGGTTACTTTTTAATGTCCCATATAAGATTTCATAAATATATAAATGTTGTATGGGTACAGGATAACAAAGTGATTTATCGTTGGGTGATTGCTGTTTTTGTTTTGACGATTGTATATTTAGCAATCAATCCTAATTTGAATTTCTTTAAAAGAAAATTCTGGAAAGAATTTTGTGTAAATGTTAAAACAAATGTAATCACAGCAGCGCTGATGGCAACGGTTGCATACCTTATTGATGATGCAAGAGATTATTCTAGATTTATTTATCTTACAACGATGATATTTAGTTTTTGTTGGATGCAGATATCACATATGATTTATCGATGGTATATTTTAAAGTATCGACCATATAATTCAATCACAAGAAAGATGTTAATTGTAACAACATCAAATCGAATGGATGAAGTGGTAAGAAGTATCATCAAGGAAAAGACATGGAATCTATGGGTGACAGGGATTATCATTACAGACAAAGATTTGACAGGACAGCAAGTTATGGATATTCCAATTGTTGCAAATAGGAATACAATGCTTCAATATGCAATCAGAGAGGTAGTAGACGAAGTGTTTATTCTGATTCCAGAAGAGCCGGATGAACAGATTCAGGAATTAGTGCAACGATTTGAGGAGATGGGAATTACAGTTGATTTAAATATCAATTTATATGAATTAGATGTAGAAAGTGGAAGTAAGTATCTTAATCGAATCGGTAAATATCCAACGATCACATTTGCACAAAGAGAGATTCTATTACATATGATTGTACTGAAACGTTTGATGGATATTCTGGGAGGAATCGTTGGATTACTGATTACAGCAGTTGTAACGATTGTCCTAGGACCAATGATTAAATTAGAATCGCCAGGGCCACTATTCTTTTCACAGAAGAGAGTTGGGCGAAATGGACGCATCTTTAAGATTTATAAATTCCGGTCTATGTATGCAGATGCAGAAGAAAGAAAAAAAGAATTGATGGAACAAAATGAAATGGATGGTCTGATGTTTAAGATGACAGATGATCCAAGAATTACAAAGATTGGGAAGTTTATTCGTAAGACAAGTTTGGATGAATTGCCGCAGTTTTGGAATGTACTAAAAGGTGATATGAGCCTTGTTGGGACAAGACCGCCAACGGTAGATGAATTCGAGCAGTATGAAGGATATCACAAACGCAGATTAAGTATGACTCCTGGATTAACTGGAGTATGGCAGGTAAGTGGACGTAGTGATATTACTGATTTTGAAGAAATTGTTTCTATGGATGTAGAATATATTAAGAACTGGTCTTTGAAGAGAGATATTGAGATTATATTAAAAACAATTTTAGTAGTGTTTAATAATTCAGGTGCGAAGTAGATAGTAAAATAGTTATTGAAGATTATGGGTGAAAAATATAAAGGTGGGAAGGATGCAACAAAGAAAAGAAATACAGCATGTGTTTTGTGTAGGAGCTAAATCATTAGGAGCATATGGTGGTTATGAAACATTTGTTTACAAATTGACAGAATATCATCAGAATAAAAAAAATATTAAATATCATGTAGCGTGTAAAGCTAATGGAAGTGGCTATATGGATGAAAACCAATTGGAAAGTGTTAAAAAGATTAATGATCATGAGTTTGAGTTCCACAATGCACATTGTTTCAAAATTAGAGTTCCACAAATAGGTGCTGTACAAGCTATTTATTACGACGCAGTTGCATTAAAGGCTTGCTGTGAATATATAGAAAAATATCATATTTCACAGCCAATCGTATATATTATGGCTTGCCGTATTGGACCTATTGCTAGATATTTTTATAAAAAAATACATAAATTAGGTGGAAAAATTTATCTAAATCCTGATGGACATGAATGGATGAGAGCAAAATGGCCTGCTCCAGTTCGCAAGTATTGGAAAATATCTGAAAAAATGATGGTTAAATATAGCGATTTAGTTATTTGTGATTCTATAAATATTGAAAAATATATTCATAAGTGTTATGACGGAAAAGGAATTCACGGCAGAAATCCAAGAACAACATTTATTGCGTATGGTGCAGATTTAACACTTAGTAAACTTACAGATGATGATGAAAAATTAGTGAATTGGTATAAGGATAAAGGGTTAAAGAAAAAAGGATATTATCTTGTAGTTGGTCGTTTTGTTCCTGAAAATTCTTATGAAGTGATGATTCGAGAATTTATGAAAACTAAAAGTAAGAAAGATTTTGCAATTATTACCAATGTGAATGATAAGTTTTTGAATCAATTAGAAAAGAAATTGCATTTTAAGTCAGATAATAGAATTAAATTTGTAGGAACTGTTTATGACCAGGAGTTGTTAAAAAAAATAAGAGAAAATGCATATGCATATTTTCATGGGCATACTGTAGGTGGTACAAATCCTAGTTTAATAGAAGCATTAGGAAGTACTGATATGAATTTGCTTGTGGATGTTGGATTTAACAAAGAGGTTGCTAAAGATTGTGCTTTATATTGGAATAAAAAAACAGGTAATCTTGCAAAATTGATTAATAAAGTTGATCATATGCAATTGGAAGAAATAAAAAAATTTGGAGAGAAAGCTAAAAAACGTGTAGCAAAGGAATATACATGGGAAAAAATCTGCAATGAGTATGAGAAAGTATTTACAGATTGGGAGAATTAATAATGAAAATATTGGCAATACACAATTTCCATAGAAAAGGTTCAGCAAGTGGAGACGATCAGGTATTTAAAAGTGAGACTGAATTATTGGAAAGACATGGAAATCAAGTGATTAGATATACCGTCTCTAATGATGAATTTGACAATGTAGGAATATTTGGAAAATTCACGGCAATATTTGGAATGCTATGGAGCTTTAAAAATTATAAAGCTGTGAAAAAAATTATAAAATTTGAAAAGCCTGATGTTGTACATATTCATACTTTTTTTCCTTTATTATCACCATCTATTCTTTATGCTGCAAAAAGATGTGGTGTAAAAGTAGTAGCTACATTGCATGATACTCGTTTTGTATGTCCGTGTGCCACTTCACTACGAGGGACGCATTTATGTAATGACTGTGGGGATGGAAGATATTTTCGAATGTGTAAATATGGATGTTTTAAAAATTCAAAGTTACAGAGTTTCATTGTAGCTGCAATTTTTAAATATCATAGAATTCGAAAAAGTTTTTATAAACAAATAGATTATTATATTTGTTTAAATGATAACCAAATTAGATTACTTACGGACATAGGTTTTGATAAAAATAAAATTACAAAAAAATATAATTTTGTTCCAGATGCAGAAGCAAATTTAAAAGCAATTCGAATAAAAGAAATTCCTAAACGATATGTTGTGTTTTATGGTCGTATTGGTGAAGAAAAAGGAATAAGAGTTCTAATGAAAATATGGAATGAATTATCTGAGATTCCTTTAGTCGTTATGGGAGGAGGACCACTTGAAGCTGAATTTAAAGTATGGGCGGAAAAACAACCTAATGTGTATTTCCTGGGTTATACACAGCATGATAAGTGTCTTTCTATCGTAAAAGGTGGAGAATTTGTAATATTTCCTTCTATTTGGTATGAAGGTTGCTCTATGGTTGAAATTGAAACAGAAAGTTTAGGTAAGGGATTGGTTGTTACAGATCTTGGATTTTCTGCAGAAGCAATTGATAATGGAAAAAATGGATATAAAGTTAAACTTGGCGATGTAAAAGAATTTGTTAATCAGATAAGAGCATTATGGAATGATCCGGATAAATGTATTGAAATTGGCAAAAATGCTAGGAAAGATTACGAAGAAAAATACTTGCCAGAGGATAATTATCAACAATTAATAAAAATATATAAAACAGTATAGAGGTAAATTTGTGAATCAGGATTATATTATTTCAGTTATTACCCCATTTTATAGGGGAAATAAATATATAGAACAGCTTTTTTGTGTAATCAATAAAAATTATCAAAAATTAAGAGAAACATTTTCTAATGCAAAAATAGAATTAATTATTGTGAATGATAGTCCAGAAGTGGAGATAGAACAACCTACTACAAAGGTTGAGTTTGAATATAAAGTTATAAAACATAAGAAAAATTCAGGTATTCACCAAGCAAGAGTAACAGGATTAAGTTATTGTACTGGAGATTATGTTTTGTTTTTGGATCAAGATGATGTTTTAAAAGATAATGCGATAGTAAGTCAAATGAGAACAATTATAAAAAATAAAGCTGATTTAGTAATTTGCAATGCATATATGGAAAAAGCAGATGGCAGTTTTTACGCATTATATAGCAAGAAAACTGATTTTAATCGCATTAATGATAAACAATTTTACTTAAAATCACATAATGTTATAAAATCACCAGGTCAATGTTTAATAAAAACATCTTGTATTCCGGAGGAGTGGACGCAATATATTATGAGAACAAATGGTTCAGATGATTTGTTTTTATGGATATTATTATTTGAAAAATCATATCAATTTGTTATAAATGATGAAATTTTATATACTCATAAATATACTGGTGAAAATTTATCGGAATCTGAAGTAAAGATGGGAACTTCAAGCTTGGAAATAGTGGATTTTTTAGAGCAAATTGATTATGTGAGAAAATCAGATATAAAAAATTTAAAAAAATCACGTCAATTTAGATTGGAATTAAGCCATTCCAGTTTGGATAAAAAAATAAAATTAATACTAAAAAATTTTGATTTGATGTGTTATTTGATTATTAATAAATTAAAATATATTTTATTTTAAATCAGTGTGTAACAAAGAGTGGGTGTATGAAATTATGGATAAAAAGACTTTAAGAAAAGTACAATTAGTTCAGCTTGAAATTGCAAAAGAGATTGCAAGAATATGCGAAGAAAATAAAATTAATTACTATTTGATAGGTGGAACACTTTTGGGAGCAATTAGACATAAGGGGTTTATTCCTTGGGATGATGATCTTGATATTGGAATGATAAGATCTGATTATGAAAAGTTTATGCAAATTGCACCAAAATGTTTGGATGATAAATATGCACTTATAGATTGGAAATCGGATTTAAATTATCCGCATCCTATGGGTAAAATTATAAAAAAGGGTACTATATACAGAGAAAGCAAACGAAATGATAATGGAAATCAAGGAATATGGGTTGATATATTCCCATATGATTATACATCAGGGATAGGAAAGGATTTTGCTAAAAAGACTTTTAAATTAAAAGTATTACGTAGTTTGGTTAGAGCAAAATGTAATTATCAGACGTGGCAGTCTGGAGAAGGTATTATTTTATCAAAATATATAAAGAATTTGCCGTTTAGATTAGCAGCAATATTTTTGAAAAAGGAAACTTTAGTAGAAAAATACGAGATGCTATGTGTAGAAGATGAGAATTTAAAGTATTTATACGAAAATGGTACAGAAGATTATGAAAAATGGTGTTTTCCAAGAGAATATTTTATAGAGCAGACAAGAGCAGAGTTTGAAGGATGCTATTTTTCTATACCACAAAAATATGATGAGTATTTAAGACGAGCGTATGGAGAATATATGGAGCTTCCACCAGAAAATGAAAGAGAAAATAGACATTTGATTGAGGAAATAAATTTTGGGGAATAAACCTGAAATTTAATTGATTATTATTTAAAGAGGATTGCATAAGATGAGTCAAATAGAACATTTAGATGGAGTAAAAAAATACATATATAATTTAATATATGTAATGATTTTTGTTTCTCCAATGTTAGTATTACAGATAAAAGGAAAAGAACTTTTTTTATGGATGCAGATTTTATTTTTTATAGTGATGTTTATAGAATATAAAAGGATATATATTGCTAAATCAGGTTGGATTATATTTTTGTTTGCAGAACCATTTGTAGCAGGAATATTTGCTTCAGTATCTACGATGCCAGATGAATATAAGAGAACAGCCATTAATTTGGCGATAATGTCGCTTCCATTATATTTAACAATTAGTTATTTTTACAAAATGATTAAAGACAGAATTAGTGTAATTGAAATTATAATTAAAGCTTTAAAGTTAGCAATTATTACAGAGATTATATGGTTTTTTGCCCAATTACTTCTGTATAGAGTTATTGGCATAGATATTAATCAAATATTATTTGTAGATACGTTACATTTAGTTGATAATGCAAGTTTTGTTAGAAGTTGGGTATGGTATCCATCAGGATTAAGCTGGCATTCAGCGGTATTGGCACCACTTTTTGTGTTAGGGATGTTACTTTTTGATAATACAATAATAAGAGGATTAATTCTTTTAGAATCATTTTTATGCGGAAATAGTACAACATTATTAGGGGTAATGTTATGTATGATATTGTTAATGATTAGGTCAATGTATAATGGTAAGTTTGAAGTCTCAAAGGGAAAATTAATACAAATTTTCATTCTTGCCATTCTTATAATAATTGTATTTTGTACTCCAGCTATTATGGATAAATTAGCAGAAGTGGTTATAAGACTTGGGACAAGATTGTTTGGTGCAGAAAAAGATGCTAGTACAGCAGCACATTTGGGATATTATTCTGATTACATAAAAATTTTAAAAAATAGTTCTTTGTCTCAGATTATTTTTGGATATGGATATGGATGTTCAGGGTATACAATAACAGAATTATATGGAAGATATGCAGATGGTGGAACATGGGCTATTGAATGTGATTATGTTAATATACTTGTATCACGAGGTATTATAGGTTTTATTAGTTATTATAGCTTTTTACTATATATAATGTTAAAAGGAATTAAGATTGATATCCGATATTTTATTTTTATATTTGTTATTTTATTTCAAGGATTTGGTTATAATATTCAGTTTGATTATTTGCTATTGATAGAAATTATTATGTTTATTTCGATTAGAGAGGATATTAATTTTTTTGATACTGTAGATAAAATAAATAATCAGAAGGTAAAAAGAGGTTTTATAAAATATGATTGATATATCAATAATAATCGTAACATATAATTCAAAATGGTTCGAGCTTAAGGCAACAATAAAATCTGTCCTAATGCAAAAAGGAATTAATTATGAAATTATATTTGCTGATGATGGATCAAAAATAAAATGGAATGAAAAAATAAGAGAATATGTAAAAGGTGATTACAATTATTGTTTTGCAGATTCGAATATCAATGTTGGTACAGTTTCGAATATTATAAATGCGTTGAAAGTATCAAAAGGAAAATATATAAAAGTGATTTCTCCTGGAGATTGTTTAAATGGAAAGTTGGCAATAAAAAAATGGATTGATTTTATGGAGAAAGAGAGGGCGGATTTAAGTTTTTGTAATGCAATTTATTACAAGAAAGATAATGCGAAGAAAATAGAGGTGTTAAAGGAAAAATCATCACCCAAGAATGTTAATATATATCATAAAAGAAAAAATAAGGGAAAATTATTTGTGGATTATTTGCTAGCAAATGATACTATTTTAGGTGCTGCAGTATTAGCAAAAAGGAATATCATTTTAAAATATTTATTAGAAATGGAAGGAAAAGTTAAATATGCAGAAGATTATATGATTAGGTTAATGATTTTTGATAATAAAAAAATATGTCATATGGATAAAAATTTAATATGGTATGAATATGGAGACGGAATTTCTACTACAAAAAATAATAAATGGGCAAAATTATTATATCAAGATTTTGAAGGAACTAATGAAATTATAAAAAATAGAAAAAATATAGAAAACAAAATGCAAAAAAAATATCAGAAATACTTAATTGATAGTAATTATAAATGGATGCCTAGAAAAGTAAAAAAAGTATTATTATTTCCAGGGATGATATTTTGTAGAATAAAAATGAAATTATCACATAATAATACTCCATTTGAAGATGAAAAGAAATTAGAAATAATACTCCAAGATAACGTACAATAAATTTTATAATCGCAGAGGAGGAATACAGGATGAAAGTGCCATTTGTAACATTCAAACCACTAGAAAAAGAATTAGATCAAAAATTGAGAAATGCTTTTGAACGAGTTTATAGCAGTTCGTGGTATATTGAAGGTAAAGAAGATGAAGCTTTTGAAAAATCATTTGCACATTATTGCAATACCAAATATTGTGTTGGTGTAGGTAATGGACTCGATGCACTCTATTTATCTTTAAAAGCATTGGGAATAAAAGAGGGAGATGAGATAATTGTTCCATCCAATACGTATATAGCAACAGCATTAGCAATTACATATGCACAGGCGATACCAGTGTTTGTTGAGCCAGATATTAATACATTTAATATTGATCCAGCTAAAATTGAAGTAGCAATAACGAATAAAACAAGAGCAATTATGCCAGTTCATCTTTATGGGCAAGCGTGTGATATGGATTCAATCATGGAGATAGCCAAAAAGCATAATTTATTTGTTATTGAAGATTGTGCACAAGCACATGGCGCTACATATAAAGGAAAGACAATTGGATCCTTTGGAGATGCTGCAGGATTTAGTTTTTATCCAGGAAAGAATTTAGGAGCTTTAGGAGATGCTGGGGCTATGGTGACAAATAATGAGGATATAGCTAAAAGAGTAAGGGCATTAGGAAATTATGGCTCAGATTATAAATATCATCATATAATGAAAGGAAATAACTCACGATTAGATGAATTACAAGCTGCATTTTTATCAGCAAAACTTCCACATCTTAATAAAGTTAATATTACGAGAAGAAATATTGCACAAAATTATTTAGCGAAGATAGAGAATCCAGAAGTTGTATTACCATATGTTCCAGAGTATGCAGATCCAGTTTGGCATATTTTTGCGATAAGATGTAAAAGAAGGGATGAGTTGGAAAGATTTTTGAATGATGCTGGAATTGGAACAAATAAACATTATCCAATCCCAATGCATTTACAAGAGTGTTATAAAGATTTAGGATTTCATAAAGGTGATTTTCCTATTGCTGAAGAAATTAGTGCTACCGAATTGAGTATTCCTATGTATTATGGAATGACGGATGCAGAGATAAATTATGTTATAGATAAGGTGAATGAATTCAAATGAGATTGAGAAACTTAGAATTAAAAGATGCTTCATTTATGTTGGAATGGATGCATGATGAAAGTGTAGTAAAGAATTTAAGAGGAAATTTTAGAAGTAAAACCATAGAGGATGTAAAGAAATTTATTTTAGCATCTCAGAATAAGAAATATGATATTCATCTAGCAATTACTACAGACGAGGATGAATATATGGGAACTGTTAGTCTAAAAAATATTGATAGGGAAAATGATAGTGCAGAATTTGCAATATCTATAAGAAAATCAGCTATGGGGAGAGGATTTTCTTGGTATGGGATGGAAGAAATTATTAGGAAAGCATTTGATGAATATGGATTAAAAAGTGTTTATTGGTGTGTATCAAAAAGTAATAAAAGAGCTGTAAGATTTTATGATAAACATAATTTCCATGAAGTAATAGATGTTTCTTCTAAAATTTTGGAACGGTACAAAGATGTTGACGATTTAAAATGGTATTCTGTATTAAAAGGGGATGTTTTGGATGAAAGAAAATATGTTGCTGGCTGCAAAGTGATTCATATAAAAACAATACCAACAGTAAAGGCGGGGGAATTATCTTTTTTTGAAACAACACATGATATCCCGTTTGAAATGAAAAGAATGTATTATATCTCAAAGGTACCAGAAGGAACAAGGAGAGGCTTTCATGCACATAAAAAGCTAAAGCAGTTGTTGTTTTGTCCATATGGAAGAATTCAGCTTGTACTAGAAAATCAACATGGGCGAGAAGAAATTGAATTATCAGATCCATCAATTGGGGTTGTGATAGAAGAACCCACTTGGAGAGAAATGTTATGGTTACAAACTGATTCTGTTCTGTGTGTAGCAGCTTCCGAATTTTATGAGGTTGAAGATTATATTAGAGATTATAATGAATTTAAAGAATATATAAAAATTGATAATTAAAACTGGAGGCTGTTAAATGGTAAATAAAATAAAAAAAAGATACAATGAGATTCCGCTTACGGTAAAAGTCTCAACTTCTTATGCCGTATGTAGTATTCTTCAAAAGTGCTTATCATTTATAACACTTCCATTATTTACAAGATTACTTACTACAGAACAATATGGACAATATACTATTTATTCTTCGTGGTCTGGAATATTGATGATTTTTTTAACTTTGAATTTAGCTTATGGTTCTTTTCAGACGGCAATGGTAAAGTTTGAAGAGAAAAGAAATGAGTATATAACGGCTATTCAAGGAATTTGTTTGATATTATCATGCTTATTTTTAGTAATATATTTACCATTTAGAGATTTATGGAATAAATTATTTGAATTGCCTACAATATTTGTCCTTTTATTAGTATCTGAAATATTTTTTAGTACAGCAACATCTCTATGGATGGGAAAAAACAGATTTGAATTTAAATATAAATCAGTAGTGGCAGTTACGTTATTAACGGCAGTTTTTTCTCCAGTTATGGCATATATTCTTGTAGGATTAACGAGTGAAAAAGGATATGCAAGGATTGTTGGATACGCTGGAGTTAATATTATTGTAGGAATTATCATTTTCATTTTGAATGTAAAAAAAGGAAAAAAATTTTTTAATAAAGAATTTTGGAAATATGCTCTGGGATTTAATATTCCGTTGTTGGCATATTATCTTTCACAGGTAGTTTTTAATCAGAGTGATAGGATTATGATAAGTCACATAACTAGTACAAGTGATGCAGCAATGTATGGAGTTGCATATAATTTGGCGATGATACTTACGTTTGTATTAAATGCAATTAATGGGTCATATGTACCATGGTTATATGGAAAAATAAAAAAGAATAATGCCCAAGACAATAAGTCTATATCATTAATATTAATAATGTTAATGGGATTGATAATTTTATGTGTGATATGGTATGCGCCAGAGATTATTCTTATTATGGCAGGAAAGCAATATTCTGTTGCAATTTATGTTGTAGCACCAGTGTCAATGAGTTTATTACTTTTGTTTTATTCGCAGCTTTTTATTAATATTGAATTTTATTATGAAGAAAAGAAAATGTTAGTATATGGTTCAATAGGGGCTGCAGTATTAAATATTATATTAAATGGTTTGTTGATTCCTATATTTGGATTTGTTGCAGCGGGTTATACGACTCTTATCAGTTATATAGTGTTTGCATTATCAAATTATTATACAATGCGATTAATGTTAAAGAAGAGAAAATTAGATGATGATATGTATGATTATAAATTATTATTATTATTATTTGTTGCATTTATGATAAGTGGATTTTTGGGAGTTGCATTATATGGAAATCTTATTTTGAGAATATTAATCACTCTTGTAGTGTTTGGATTATTAGTTATAAATAAAAATAAATTTATAGATGCATTAAAAAAAATAAAAGAAAGGTAGTTAATGTTAATAAAAAACGTAAAATTATGATGATACAATATCTAAAAAAAGTGTTTACAAAAGTTTATTATGGAGTAGAAAATTATATAAATTATGTAATTTCGCTTATCTATATTTATAAGAATAAAAAAAGAGTACAGAAGAAGATTAATAATGACAAAGTACTAAATGTTATTTTCCTAATTCAATATATTCCAGGATGGAACAAATTAGAACCAATTTATTTAAAAATGAAAAAGGACAAACGCTTTAATCCTATAATTGTATGTGTACCATTAAATATACAAAATAATACTCTTATAAACAAGAATGCAAAAAATGATACATACGAATATTTTAATAAACAAGGATATAAAGTTATAAATTCATTAAGACAGGATGGAAGTTGGTATGAATTAAAACAATTGAAGCCAGATTATGTGTTCCATTCTAGACCGTATAATATGTTTATGCCCAAATGTTATACAAGTAAAAAAATTAGAAAAAATGCTTTGATTTGTAATGTACTTTATGGAGTTAATATAACTGTTAATGAACAGGATGTTGTAATTAATAAAGATTATTTTAGAGATGTGTATTGTTATTTTTCGTTTGATAAAAGTGAAAAGGAATTTTATGAAAAAAGATTATCTTTAGGGTTTAAATTGGGTGTACAATGTTGTTTCCCTTATGGGGCAATAGGTATTGAACAAATGTTACAAGAAAAAAGTAAGAAAGCAAAATCAAGGTTTAAAAAAATAGTGTTATGGACACCGAGATGGTCTACAGATCCTTATATAGGTGGAAGTAATTTCTTTAATTATAAAGATATTATGACAAGATTGGTAAAACAAAATAAAAATATTTTATTTATTTTTAGACCACATCCACTGATGTTTGAAAATTTTATAAAAACAAAGGAAATGTCTTCAGAAGAGCTTTCGGAGTTTAAGCAGTATTGTGAAGAGACGGAAAATCTTATTTTAGATGAAGAAAAAGAGTATACAAGTGAATTTTGGCAAAGCGATATGTTAATAACGGATCTATCTGGAATGATACCAGAATATTTTATAACTGAAAAACCTATAATATATTGCCATTCAACGGTTGCGTTTAATTATACAGAATATGCAACTAATATGATTTCAAGTTGCTATGAAGCAAATGATCAAAAAGATTTAATAAAATACTTTAATGAACTAATAAACGGTAATGATTATAAATTGAGTCAAAGGAAAGAATGCATTACCGCATTTTTTGGAAATGTTAATAATAACAGCAAAAATATTTTAAATGTTCTAGCAAATAAGAAATGGAGTGAAAAATTATGTTAAATTTTACAGTGGGACCAGTAATGTCAGATGAAATTATACGAGAAATTGGAGCTGAACAGGTTCCGTACTTTAGAACACCAGAGTTTTCAAATATAATGTTAGAAAATGAAGCATTGATGAAAGAATTTACATATGCACCTTCTGATTCAAGAGTAGTATTTATTACAGGATCAGGAACAGCATCTATGGAAGCAACGGTTATGAATTGTCTTAATAAATCAGATAAGGCATTGATTGTTAATGGTGGTAGTTTTGGACAAAGATTTGTGGATTTATGTGAAATTTATCAAATACCATATGAAGAGATTAAATTGGGCATAGGACAGCAGTTAAAAAAAGAAGATTTAGAAGCATATGAAAATAAAGAGTTTACTACATTCTTAGTAAATGTTCATGAAACATCAACGGGCGTTCATTATGATATGAATTTAATCAGTGAGTTTTGTAAAAATAATAATCTTTTTTTAATTGTAGATGCAATTAGCTCGTTTTTGGCGGATGAATTTGAAATGAAAAAATTAGGTGTGGATGTTATGATTACGGGATCTCAAAAAGCATTAGCTTGTCCTCCAGGAATTTCTGTTATAGTCTTATCTCAAGAAGCAATTGAACGAGTTAACAGAAATGAAGTAAAATGCATGTATTTAGATTTAAAAAATGCGTTAAAAAATGGAGAAAGAGGTCAGACACCTTTTACCCCAGCAGTTGGAATTCTTAGACAGATTAATGCTAGATTGAGAGAAATAAAGAAACAAGGTGGGGCATCTAGTGAAATTGATAGAATTGCACGATTAGCAAAGGACTTTAGAAATAAGATAGAAGATTTACCATTAGAAATTGTTTCTGAGTCACTTTCTAATGCAGTAACACCTTTACATCCGACAACGGCATCTGCATATGATATATTTACTGTTTTAAAAGATGAGTACAATATTTGGATTTGTCCAAATGGTGGAAATCTGAAAGATAAGGTGTTTAGAGTAGGACATATTGGAGCCTTAACAAAAGAGGATAATACAACATTAGTAAGTGCATTAAATGATATGAAAAAAAGAGGATTAATTTAAAACTAAAAATAAAGTGGCTAAATTTTAAATATCGAGAAAAATGTAAAACATAAAATTTATGAGATTAAAGATATATTTAAGATGCTTTTAGAAAAAACATAATGATTATATGACGATTATATCGATAAAAAATGACAGTCAAGTGTATTGATATTGAACTATAATTTTAACCTAGAGAGAAAAATAGTAAAAATAATATGGAAGAAGAGATATGAGATGAAAAAGGTAATTACATATGGTACATATGATCTTTTGCATTATGGTCATATAAGACTTTTAGAAAGAGCAAAAGCATTAGGAGATTATTTGATTGTAGGTGTTACTGCAGATGACTTTGATAAGTCAAGAGGAAAGATTAATGTACAACAGTCATTAATGGAGCGAATAGAAGGCGTAAAGAATACAGGAATAGCTGATGAAATAATTATTGAAGAATATGAGGGACAAAAAATAGACGATATTCGTAGATATGGTGTGGATATCTTTACGGTGGGATCTGATTGGAAAGGAAAATTTGATTATTTAAATGAATATTGCAAAGTTATATATTTAGAACGTACCAAAGGTGTTTCTAGTTCAGAATTGCGTTCGGAAAAACGTAAATTACGAATGACAGTAGAAGGGGATGATTTCCTTGGAACTAAGTTTAGAAATGAAAGTAGATTTGTGAATGGTGTTGAAATAGCCTCTGCAGATGCAGATGCGTATTATCTAGTGACAACGCCAGATAAACATTATGAACAGATAAAAAAATTTTTGCTAGATGGAAAACATGTATTATGTGAATCACCGATCGCTTGTTCAGGAAAAGAATGCAAAGAACTTTTTGAGATTGCCAAAAAACAAAAATGTGTTTTGATGGAGGGAATAAAAACAGCATATTCTACAGCCTATTCAAGATTACTTTTGCTAGCTAAAAGTGGAGAGATTGGTAAGATTGTTTCTGTAGATGCAACATGCACAAGTATGAGAGATGATTTGGATTCGCTTGAGAATAAATGGAATAGTATTTCTGCATGGGGACCAACGGCATTATTACCAATTTTTCAATTGTTAGGAACAAACTACACAGATAAAAAAATTATATCACATTATATAGATGATGATAAAATGTTTGATGGCTTTACTAAAATTGATTTTATTTATCCAGATTCTGTAGCTTCAATTAAAGTAGCTAAAACAGCAAAATCAGAAGGAGAATTAATAATTACTGGTACAAAGGGTTACATTTATGTACCAGCACCATGGTGGAAAACAGATTATTTTGAGATTAGATATGAAGATCCTACAGAGAATAAACGATATTTTTATAAGCTAGATGGAGAAGGGATTCGTTATGAAATAGTAGCATTCAATAGATCAATCGAATCAGGAAAGAATTATAGTTACATTGATAGTAAAATTTCTATTGCTATTTCAGAAATTATTGAAGCATGCAAATCGAATAATGTAATTGAAATATAAAAAATAATTAAGGTCTTGTAGACAATGACAATGTGGTCAACTAAGCGTCAACTTAAGGTGTTTGTGATATCTCAAAATGTCCATGATATGATTTTACTGGAGTCCAAGTATCGTAAGCGCTTTATCTAAGGGTGGATTTTCAATCCACATAAATCCTGTCATAATGATTGCTAGATGCTAGTGTTTTACTTTCATCATTTGCTAGATGAATGAAAATGCTAGTACTTTACTACAATTATGGAGGAGTACAATGAGAGCAAAAAGACATACCGAACAGGAACAGTATGAGATCTGAATATTCTTATGCGGCAGAGCCGCCTGTCCAGTTTAGACTGAGCCATCTGTCCAGGCGGAGTGAGCCACTATAATATCTGCGAGTTTACTCGCGTAATGATTTATCTAATCCGTAAACTTCGCGCATAGAAATATTATGTTCAATATCAATACCTCTGATATTGATCCGATAACTGTCATATGCAATACAATCTAATATAGCATCTGCCAATGGACTGTCTGAACCTTCAAGTTAATCATACCATTCTTCAAATTCATACTGAGAACAAAAGATGGTAGATGATTTTTTACGTCTTCTGTGTAAAAGTTCAAAAAATATCTCTTTGTTCTGATTCAGTTGGCTTTAATAAAAGCCATTCATCTAAAATAAGAAGAACCGGATTTGCATATTTAGCCATGATCTTTTTGTAATTGCCATTGTCACGAGCCAGCTCAAGAGAAATATGAAGGAAAATCAGACGAATTTATTCAATTTATTTCAGATGAATCAGTTGTAGTAGAAGGATCATATAAAGAAACGTGGGAATATATAGAAAAGGATTTAAATTCATTAAATAGACATAGCAATATGAATTTAATCTTTGAAAAAGAATGAGTAAACTGAATAATAAAATATCAATGGGATTGGAATACAAAAATTATTTCAATCCTAAATTTATAATCAATGTAGAAAGATCTACCGGATGCTTCCCGATATCTTTGTTCCATATAAACATTATCCTGAAGAAACGATCTCCGGGGGGTGGATGAGATCGTTGGACCTGATGATATGGATTCAGAAAACTTTCCATCTGAAAAAAGCATGGAACGCTGGCATCACTGGTTCATCTTTAACAGGATGAACATGGAAGGACATATAAGATCGAGAGGTCATCGAATCTTGGGATATGACGAGGAACTCTTATCTTCCGCGATGTCATTACTCTCCCATATAAGAAGTGCCATTCCAGATATCTGGCTTAAGATCATCCTTCGTTATTTTATAATTCGGGAAATACAATGCAGGCTTTTTACTGACTTTGAATTGCATGTAAGAAAGCAATAAATAAATCAGATAAGAAATCGTAGATATACGGAACGACTTACAAATGACGGGCGAAATCAGATTTTGGCTTATGGAATGGCATTTTGTAGGAATATCAGTGATGAGATACTATGTTTATGAATAACAATAGTATTTCATTTTAGTATAAAATATTATATAATTAAACTATTAAATGAATAAATAGGAGGAGAGTGTATGAAGAAAAGTAAAATTCTGTTGTTATTAGCAGGGATGTTGTTATTTGGCATGAACACCAATATTATTAATGTAAAAGCAGCAACCGTAAATTATGATTACAAAGACACAATTTTCGGTCAAAGAACCAAAGAAGAGGTTGTAAAAGAATATTCCAAGGGGTTAAATTCAGGAAATGATACGTACGATCCAGAAAAGAAATCAACGTATTATTCTAAGCCAGCTTCCATAGAAAATCCATATGATCCAGGTGTTTTAACAAACGATACATTAGCAGCTATGGAAGGAATGACGAATTTTTATAGATATCTGGCTGGAGTAGAAAGTCTTCAAGAAAAATGTACACAGAATGAATCTTTACAGTATCAAGCACTTGATCGAAATTTTTACTTTGATCATTACATCAGCAATAGTGCGAAACCAGAGGATATGTCTGATGAATTATGGGAGAAAGGATATAAATGCGATCATAATATCATTGCAAAGGGGTATACCCCATCAGGAGCTATTTATGGATGGATGAACGAGGGATATAACCTTAAAACAAAATCTTGGGATACATTAGGACATAGATATGCTTTGATCGCACCGCAGTATTCAAATATTCAGTTTGGATATTGTGGACATGTTACAATCGGAAAAAATTGTGAATCCAAAAATCCAAGGCAGACAGAGCCATTTAGTGCATATCCACAGGCAGGATATATGCCTAGTAATCTGGTAGAAGCTCAAAAATGTGCATGGTCTGTACAGCTAAATGCACAAAAGGTAAAAATATCAGATATTTCAAATGTAGTAGTAAAAGTGACAAATATTTCTACAAATAAGAGTTATGAATGTACATTAAAAGATGGTACTGCAAGGTTGGCTTCATCATTCCCATCATCTTCGTCTGTTCTTCAATTTGTTCAGCCATCAGACGCAACAAATGGAAGATATAAAGATAACTATAAAGTAGAGATTACGGGATTAACAGATGTAGCTACAAATGAAGAAGCATCCATTTCATATGAAATAAAATTCTTTGATGCAAATGAGCTTGCAGAATCCTGTGTAAAAAGAGTTAAGCCTACACAATTTTCAAAGTTAGTTATTTATAAGAGTTTTGATACAACAGAAAAACTTAAGAAGGCAGCAGCTGTCTTACCAGACACGGTAGAAATTCAAACAACGAGTAGTTATAAAATGAAGGTCAAAGTAAGTGGAAACTGGACGCTGGATGAAGAAAATAGTTGCTATGTTAATAAAGTAGATAAATCTTCTCTGCCATCCAATATTACAGATAAGCAAGGAATTCTTGATAGGGTTACAATACCATACGAGATATCTGAGTTTAGTGATGATATTTACAATACATTAAAGGTAAGTGGAACACAGGAAGAGTCTGAAACGATTAAAATGTCTGTATATCGAATGAGAATCGGTTATTATCATAGTAAGATATTTAGAATTCAAAAAAATGAAGATGGAACATACAAAGGTCTCTTGAAATTTGATCGCTATAAATCGAAAGAATATGATAAAGCAGCTAGTGCAGCTAGTACATATAGAGCATCTGATATTTACAATTTTGGACCATTAGAAATAAGTGATAGTGGGGAATATGTTTCTATATATTATGATGATGATCATGTAGATTGTGCGTATTTATCAACAACAATTGAGAAGATCAATGTAGCACATAAATATAAAAACACGACGGTAAAACCAACGTGTACAGAGGGTGGATACACACATCATAAATGCAGCGTGTGTGGTGATGAATATACAGATGCCAAGACAGAGAAGTTAGGACATCAGTATGAAAAAACAGTCGTGAAACCAACGTGTATAGAAGATGGATATACAAAATACAAATGCAGTGTATGTGGAGATGAATATATAGATGGCAAAACGAACAAGTTAGGTCATCAATATGAAGAAACGGTAGTAAAACCGACATGTACAAAAGAAGGTTATACAGAACACAAATGTAGTGTATGTGGGGACACCTATAAAGATACCGAAACAGAAAAATTAGGACACAAGTATGAAGAAACAATTGTAAAACCAACGTGTACAGAGGGTGGATACACAGAACACAAATGTAATGTATGTGGAGATACCTATAAAGATACCGAAACAGAAAAATTAGGACACAAGTATGAAGAAACAATCGTAAAACCAACGTGTACAGAGGGTGGATACACAGAACACAAATGTAGTGTATGTGGAGATACCTATAAAGATACTGAAACAGAAAAATTAGGACACAAGTATGAAGAAACAATCGTAAAACCAACGTGCACAGAGGGTGGATACACAGAACATAAATGTAGTGTATGTGGGGATACCTATAAAGATAGTAAGATAGACAAATTAGGACATCAATATAAGAAGTACACAGTTGTAGAAGCAACATGTACAGAAGATGGGTGCATAGAATATAAATGTAGTGCATGTGGAGATACTTATAGAGAGGTTAAAAGCGCATTAGGACATCAATATAAAAATAAAACGATTGAACCAACATGTACACAAGAAGGTTATATAGAACATAAATGTATTATTTGTGGAGACACTTATGAAGATTTTAAGATAGGTAAAAAAAATCATCAATATGAAGAGGTTAAATATGTAGAACCAATGTGTACAAAAGATGGTTACACAGAATATAAATGTAGTGTATGTGGAGATACTTATAAAGAAGTCGAAAGTACGTTAGGGCATTTATATTCTGAGCTGACTTTGGAACCAACTTGCACAGAAGATGGCTATACAGAATATGAGTGCTCTGAATGTGGAGATAAATATAGTAAAAAGATCGAAAAATTAGGACATTTGCTCAAAGTACAGAAAGCTAAAAGAGCAACATATTTTGAAACTGGATATACAGGAGACACCATTTGCACAAGATGTGAAGAAATCTTAGAAAAAGGTAAGAAGATCAAGAAATTAACTTTAGCAAAACCTAGTATAAAAACAACGGTAGGTAAGAAAAAAATAAAACTTGTGATCAACAAAGTCACTGATGCTACAAAATACGAGATAAAAGTACAACTTGGAAAGAAAACAAAAACATACTACACAACAAAGACAACGTATACATTAAAGAAATTAAAGAGCAAAAAGAAATACACGATTAAAATCAGGGCAATGAAAATCCAAGGAAATCAAAAAGTATATAGCTCTAGTGTAAGAAAAAAAGTAAAAGTGAAGTAAAAGAAGACGATGAAAGGACAATAACATGAAAAAACTAAAATTATTCCTATTATCAGTCTTTCTACTATTTAGTTTTTGTATAATCTCTCAAAACAACCAAACAGATATTTATGCAAAAGCCAAAGCTGTAAAGGTGAAAACCAGTTATAAAAGAAAGAAAAATGGAAATAGTTATATGGTTATCACTGGCTATACGAAGAAGAACAAAAAAGTATGGTCACATACAGCAACATCTTATACAATTGCTCAAGCAGAGGCGGCAACTTATAAAAAAAGAAAAAACAAGGTATATTTCTTTGACAGAAAGAAATTAAAGATTTACCGTTTATCAAATGGAAAAAAAATACGACAAATAAAAATACCGATAGGAGCAGGACATGATTGTGCTTTTGACTCAAAAAACAATATGTATTTAACAGGATATCTCTATGATGATATATACAAAATTGATCCAAGAGGAAAGATACTGTGGAAATCAAGTTTTAAAGAACTTGGTGTAGGTGACGCATATGGAACAAGTTATAAGAAAGGCATTGTAACTGTATATTTTGAAAGTAGCCAATTGGGAGAATTGGATATTGATAGAAATTATTATGTGCGTTTTGATGCTTCCAATGGAAAAGTTATAGGTGGACATTATTAATTAAAAAACAGAAGGATCTAAATTAGAAAAATATATAATTTAGATCCTTCTATTTTATATATCAAAAAATTTATCGGAAATAAAATCCCTTAAAATTATATTTCAACACGCGATAACTAAACTGCTGAGCATCATATCGGAAACTTTTTATAAGATTTCCATCTTTATCATATTCCCAAAAGATTTTGCTGCGACCGCTACTATAAGGAATATTTCCGTCCAGATGCTGGACACTGCTTACGATGCTGGAATATGGGAGTTTGAATTCTTGTGCCAAAGTATAGGTTCCGTTTTTCTCATCAACCAGATATTTGGAATAATAAGACGTTCCTGTCTTTGGGTTGGAAGATGGAGATAAATCTTTATAAGAACTCCAGTCAAACTCTGGGAAGGCAGTGACTCTTCCATAATTGTTATTAAACATATAAATGTAATATTGTCCATCTGGAAGAGAGTTATCTTTTTCGACCGTAACGGTATGCTGTCCGGCAGGTGTGACTAAATTACCTTTTCGAGTCAATAATTTATCCTCATAACTACTTCCTTTGTATAAAGTTCCGTAATGAATGATGTAGTCTAATTCCGGTTTTTCATAAATATTGCTGACTTTGATCAAAGAATTTTGCTCTCGGCTGCTTAGGATGAGGGAATCATCATCGACGAAATCAAAAGAATTTACATGAATCCAGTCAAGATCCGTAGTTCCAGAATAATTTAGCCCTCCATTTTCTTCCTGGGTTGCGATATTTTTAATATTTGGAAGAACATCTTCAGTATCAAGAAGTAGTTTCACTTGTCCACTTGTTGCATCGACAGCTTTTCCATTATTCTGTAAAGCTCTCTGATCTCTTCCCATCATGGCAAACAGACCGTCTGTCATTTTGACTTTACTCTTTCCAGTTGCTGTTTTTTCCATTTTTGGAATGCTAGAATCTTTTTTGTTGTTACATAAAAACAAGTCTTACTGATTGGTTTGTTTTTCTTGTTGAAAAATTGCATGGTTATTTTATTTTTTGTATTTGGAACTAAACCGATGATCTGGTATTCATGCTGTTTTACATATTTGTCACCAGATACTGTTTGAAGTGTATGTTTGTAGGCAAAAGATTTTTTATCGGTTGTTTCAATCGTAGCAACAGCATAAGATGCCTGATCAGTTTTCGCATAATAATATAAAGAATTTGTGTTTGTTCCGTATAAATTTTCGATGATCAATGGATTTTCTGTGGAATAATCATCTTTGGACTTTAATGATTTTAATTTGGCATCGCTTTCTTTTTGATAAATTTTATAATTCTGATGCCATGGATTTAAAATGGTAAATCATGGTTTCTTGTTTCTATAGCACAGTAATTAATATAATGCGAGTATAAATAAAAAGACACAGAGGATGAATGTTTAAGATATCATAAACAAAAATGGACTTAGAATAACAAATAATGTATAATAAAAAAACAATTATTGCTATATCTATAACAGAGATTTACTTATAGATATGCTGAAAGAACAAAAAGGTTTAATTTTTGCATAAATGGGAGGGAAAATCATGGGCAGATATCTAAACAGTTCAACTTCATATGTCTTATACAAAGGACAAACAGAACAGTCATACTTTGTAGATAAATCACAAATGCTATCAGAATTATTTCCATTTTTAGATTCAGGTAATACCCATATATGCATTACACGTCCAAGACGTTTTGGAAAGACAGTCATGGCCAATATGATCACTGCTTTTTTAGGAAAAAAACAGGATTCAGATTCAATTTTTAAATCATTAAAAATATCACAGAATGATTTGTATAATAAATATAGGAATCAATATAATGTAATATCAATAGATTTCAGCAAGATGCCAAGAGATTGCGATTCATATACAGACTATATAGACAGGATCGAAACAAATCTGATCAGAGATTTAAGAAAAGAATATCCACAGATCGAAATTTATGAAGATGATTCGGCAGCAGATGTATTAGAGACGATATTCGAAGAATGTGACCAGCAAAGATTTGTTTTTGTACTGGATGAATGGGATTTTATTTTTCATAAGGATTTTGTTACAGAAGAAAATAAAAAGCAGTATGTGCTATTTTTAAGTAACCTTTTGAAGGATCGTTCATATGTACAATTGACTTATATGACAGGAATTCTTCCGATTGCTAAGTATTCCAGTGGATCGGAATTAAATATGTTTTGGGAATATACAATGGCATCTGAGGCGAAATATAATGAATATTTTGGATTTACAGATTCAGAAGTAGATCAGTTGTATGAGAAATATACGAGGAATACACGAGAGATTCATATTTCAAGAGAAGATTTGAAAGAATGGTACGATGGTTATACGACAAAATCAGGAGAGAGAATGTATAATCCAAGATCGGTAGTTTTGGCATTGACAAATAATAATATTGGAAATTACTGGACAAGTTCAGGACCATATGATGAGATTTTTTATTATATCAGACAAAACATAGATGATGTACAAAATGATCTCGCATTAATGATATCGGGAGAGGCAGTAACAGCAAAGATTCAGGAATATGCAGCAGTTTCGATGAATTTAACGACAAAAAATGAGATATTTTCTGCAATGATCGTATATGGATTCTTAAGTTACGAGAATGGGGAAGTAAGAATTCCGAATAAAGAGCTGATGAATAAATTTGATGATATGATCCAGGGCTGATTTTGGAGTTAAAAGTAGATCATACACCAGAAGAAGCCCTAGAACAGATAAAAAATAAAAATTATAAATTACGTTTTCAAGGGAAATTAGCTGAAAAGAAAGTCGCAGTGAAAAAAATTCTTGGAATTGGTATAAGTTATGATAGAAAAACGAAAAAACATAGCTGTCAAGTAGAGTGGTTGTAAAAAGCGATGGGTTGAAAACTAAGGATCTTTATAAAACGATTCACAAAGCATCCAAGTTAAAAGCACAAAAGTATAACAAGAGGAAGTGGAGGTATGTGCAGAAGCAATTAAAGAAGTCAAAGAAAATATTATACAGCAATGCGGCAACACAGAAATCAATTAATAGTGCAAAATCGGATTTGAAAAAGAGTATAAATAAACTAAGGAGAAAATAAATTTGAAAAAAAGAAAATTAGTGTTTGCAATTACAGCCATCATGGTATTTTCAGCGATGATGTTAACATCAAACACAAAAGCGCAAGCTGCAGCAAAGAAGACATACACGATCACGCCAAAGTCATCACCATATAAAGGAAAGTACAAAAAAGCAAAAGGATACTACAATTCCACAACAAAACAGTATTTTGCGATCCGCTCTTATTTAGAACTGCTCGAAAAAAAGGGTGGAGGAAAATTAGTCATAAAAAAGGGGACTTATAAGATACCAAATGTTTTATATATTCCATCCAATGTTACAATCGAACTCAAAGATGGTGTAACGATTAAAAAGATCATGAAAACCAAAGCAAAGAAAATGAAACCAGGTGGTGGTATTTTTGAATTGTTGGAACCATCGAAAGCGAAGAAAAAGGGTGTGCATGGACAATATAATGGGGTTCATGATGTTAAGATATATTCAACAGGAAAGGCAGTGATCGATCAGGATTATCAGGGAAAAACTGGTCAGAATTGTATTGCACTTGTTATGTGTCATAACAGAAATGTTACGATTGAGGGAATCACATTTAAAAATATGAAATATGGACATTTTATCGAGATGGATGCATCACAGAATGTAAATGTCAATCGTTGTACCTTTACAGGATATAAAGCAAGTAAACGTCATACATCCGAGGCAATCAATCTAGATACTCCAGATAAGAAAACAAGAGGGTTTACTCATGGCTGGAGTCAGTATGACTGTACGCCAAATCAGAATGTGCAGATTACAAACTGTATATTTTCAAATCTCGAAAAAGCAATAGGAACACATCAGTATTCTGTAGAAAAATATCACACAGATATCTCAATTTCTGATTGCATGATAAAAAACTGTGTCAGCGGTGGGATTGAGATGATGAACTGGCAAAGAGTGTCTTTGACCAATACGAGATTTATGAATATTGGAAAAAACAGTAAAGGAAAATATACTTCCTATAACAGGGATCGTAAGATCAGAGCAATCTTGGTGCGAGGAGGTGTTTCAGAGATTAATATCGAGGATTGTACGTTTCAGAATCTTCCAAGAGTTATGCAGTGTATGCCATGGAAGAACCAGAATACGGCAACGCAATATCCAATGATATATAATCATATTACACAAGAAGAATACCAAAGGATTGCATCGCAGAATAAAGTGCTTCGTGGTGTTGATGTACCATATATTATTGTGAACACACGTTACAACGATTATAATTATCCAGAGAAATATTATTTTTAAAATGGATATTGGGAGATACCTTGATAATATAGATAAGAAGTTTACAAGAAAGGACAAAACAAAAATGAAACAATATGATTATCTGATCGTAGGTTCCGGTTTATACGGAGCCGTCTTTGCACAGCAGGCAACAGCAAAAGGAAAGAGGGTCTTAGTCATCGACAAACGACCAAACATTGCAGGAAATGTATACACAGAAGATATTGAGAAGATCCATGTACATAAATATGGAGCCCATATCTTCCATACAAACAATAAAAAAGTATGGAATTACATTACAAAGTTTGCAGAGTTTAATCGATTCACAAACTCACCAGTTGCAAATTACAAAGGAGAATTATATTCTCTGCCATTTAATATGTACACATTCAATAAGATGTGGGGTGTGATCACACCGCAGGAAGCTGCAGATAAGATTGAAGAGCAGAAGAAAGAAGCAGGGATCACAGAGCCAAAGAATCTGGAAGAACAGGCGATCAGCTTGGTTGGAACAGATATTTATGAGAAACTGATCAAAGGATACACAGAAAAACAGTGGGGAAGACCATGTACAGAGCTTCCATCCTTTATCATTAAGAGATTACCAGTACGTTTAACATTTGATAATAACTATTTCAACGCCTTATACCAGGGAATCCCAGTGGGCGGATATACAAAGATGATCGCAAATATGTTAGGAGATGTAGAAGTTCGTTTAAATACAGATTATTTTGAACACAAAGAAGAACTGGATGCATTAGCAGAGAAAGTAATCTACACAGGACCAATTGATGCATATTTTGATTACAAATTAGGTGAATTAGAATATCGTTCCGTAAGATTTGAGACAGAAGTATTAGACCAGCCAAACTTTCAGGGAAATGCAGCTGTGAACTACACGGATGCCGAGACACCATGGACAAGGATCATTGAACACAAATGGTTTGAATTCGGAAAAGACGAAGAAGGAAACGACCTTCCAAAGACTGTTATCAGTCGTGAATACAGCTCCGAGTGGAAATTAGGAGATGAACCATATTATCCAGTCAATGACGAAAAGAATGGAAAATTATATGAAGAGTATAAGAAATTAGCCGAGAAAGAAGAAAATATCATCTTCGGAGGAAGACTCGGAGAATATAAATATTACGATATGGATGCGGTTATTGCAGCAGCGTTAGATATGTGTGAAAAAGAGTTATAAAGATTTATGTCATATAAGAAAAGAGGAACAAGAAACATGAGCGAAACATTTTTACCAGCAAATATTTTAATGCCACAGGTAGATTCTATGAAGAAATGGGCCGTGATCGCTTGTGACCAGTTTTCATCTCAGCCAGAATACTGGGATGAAGTAAAAGAGTATGTAGGAAATACGCCTTCAACGTTACATCTAATGCTTCCAGAAGCATATCTTGGAAGTGAGGAAGAAGATGAAAAGATCCGAAAGATTCAATCCACAATGAAGAATTATGCAGATGATCATCTGTTGAAAACTTATGAAAATTCTTTGGTTTATGTGGAAAGAACCTTGCAGAATGGAAAGATTCGAAGAGGGATCGTAGGTGCGATCGATCTGGAACAATATAGTTATACGCCAGAACACGAAGCAAAAATCCGTTCCACAGAGAAAACAGTCATGGAGCGAATCCCACCAAGAATGAAGATTCGTTATCAGGCACCGATTGAATTGCCACACGTGATCTTGCTATGCGATGATTGGAAAAATGAAGTATTAGAAATCGTGACAGAGCAGAAGACGAATCTTGAGAAATTATATGAATTTGATCTGATGCAGGAGGGCGGACATATCGCAGGATGGCTGGTAGACGGAGAGGTCAAAGAACAATTTTTAGAAAAACTACGATCATATGAAGAACAAATGACAGAAAAATATAAAGATTTAAGTGATGATCCAATGGTCTATGCAGTCGGAGATGGAAACCATTCTCTTGCAACGGCAAAAGCCTGCTACGAGAAGTTAAAGAAAAATCATCGATGGGAACATATCAAGGACCATCCAGCGAGATATGCATTGGTAGAACTCGAGAATCTGCATGATGATTCCCAGCAGTTTGAACCAATTCACAGAGTCATTACTGGAACAGATCCAGAAGAATTAATACATGCATTAAAAACAGAATGTTGCAGCGAAGAAGGACAAACAATTCGCTGCTATTATGGAAAGAAGGAAGAAGTTCTCCATTTGAATTTACATAAACATCAATTAGCAGTTGATAAAATACAGACATTTTTAGATAAATATCTCAAAGACAATTCAGGATGTATTGATTATATCCACGGAGAAGATGTCTTAAAAGAACTGTCAAAACAAGAGCAGACGATAGGAATTGAACTTCCAGCAATGGAGAAAGATCAGCTGTTTCCAAGCGTGATGACAGACGGAACACTGCCAAGAAAGACATTTTCCATGGGACATGCTTGTGAAAAACGTTATTATATTGAAGGACGAAAGATTCAGAGATAGACGAGTGCCCAATAATTGCTTTACAAGAAAAACTTTAATGATATCGTGAAATGTGGTATGATAAAAAATAGTGTAAATAAATAATATATACAATAATGGAGGAGAAATCATGGCTATTTTAGTAGCAGGTGGTGCTGGATATATCGGCAGCCATACATGTGTGGAACTTTTAAATGCAGGATATGAAGTTGTCGTAGTAGACAATTTATATAATTCTAGTGAAGAAGCTTTAAAGAGAGTAGAGCAGATCACAGGGAAAACAGTAAAATTTTATGAGGCAGATGTTTTAGACCGTGAAGCATTAGAGAAGATTTTTGATGCAGAAGATATTGATTCTGTGATCAACTTTGCAGGATTAAAAGCAGTTGGAGAATCTGTACAGAAACCATTAGAATATTATCATAACAATATCACAGGAACATTGATCCTTTGTGATGTGATGAGAAATCATGGAGTGAAGAATATTATCTTTAGTTCTTCAGCAACAGTCTATGGAGATCCAGCTTTCATTCCAATTACAGAGGAATGCCCAAAAGGACAGATCACAAACCCATATGGACAGACAAAGGGGATGTTAGAGCAGATTTTAACAGATTTCCATGTCGCAGATCCAGAATGGAATGTCGTATTACTTCGTTACTTTAACCCTATCGGAGCACATGAAAGTGGACTGATCGGAGAAGATCCAAAGGGAATTCCAAATAACTTAGTACCATATATTGCACAGGTAGCAGTTGGTAAACTTGAGAAATTAGGAGTCTTTGGTGATGATTATGACACACCAGACGGAACAGGTGTCCGTGATTATATCCATGTTGTAGACCTTGCCAAAGGACATGTGAAGGCATTAAAGAAATTTGAAGAAAAACCAGAAGTACGTATCTACAACCTTGGAACAGGAATCGGATATAGTGTATTAGATGTCTTACATGCATATGAAGAGGCTTGTGGAAAGACACTCCCATACGAGATCAAACCACGAAGAGCTGGAGATATTGCAACATGCTATTGTGATGCGACAAAAGCAAAAGAAGAATTAGGATGGGCTGCAGAAAAAGGAATCAAAGAAATGTGTGCAGATTCCTGGAAATGGCAGTCTATGAATCCGGATGGATATAGAACAGAAGATTAATTATTTCATTATCATAGCATTAGACAAAAGCTGTCGTAGAATATACGATGGCTTTTTTGAAAAATAAACAGGAGCAATAGAAATGAAGATTGAAAATAAAAGACAATGGGTCGGAGAGTTGTTCTTTTTATTAGGAACAATACTCTATATTACATACTACTTTTTTTATATAGCTTACTATTGGTATGTAGAGAAAGATCCGACAAGACAAATTCCAGTGCAAAGACTATTTTATATTGGATTAATCTGTTTTGTGATCAAAATAATATTAACAAAATATCAATGGAAAGAAGTGATTATTGGAGTAGCAGGAGCTGTTTTGATGTATTTATGTTGGAAAAGCTCTGGAGGAATTGATTACCCCGCAAATTATCTGATCATTCTGGCGATGAAAGACGTAGATCTTAAGAAAGTGATGAAAGCAGTATTTGCATGTGGATTTGTTGGGTTAAGCTATGGTTTTACATGGTTCTTTATGAATGCACCAGATAAATTAACAACAGTAAAAGATTATGGGCGAGGAATGATAGAAGTACGATATAAGTTTTGCACATGGCATGCGAACACGATTCATCTTATGATCATGGTTTTGATTGTTAGTTTTTTATATGCTTATTATAAGAAAATGAAATGGTGGGCATTTGCGATCATGTTCTATTTCAACTATGAGTTTTATCAACTATCAAAATCAAGAACAGCATTTTACTGTGGATCAGCAGCGATCATTGCCTATTTTATTTTAAGATATGCAAGAAAAATTTATGAGTTTAAGATTTCACTGATTTTATTAGAGATCGGAAATCTTGTAGGAATTTTCTTATCTATATATTATGGACTTTATTCTCAATTGACAGATCCAACATTTATGAGATTAGATCAATTGATCACAGGACGATTGACAGTTGCACGGAACTGTTTTCTTGGAGCTGGAATTCCTCTGTTTGGAAGTAACATTGGTGGAAAGGTTTGTGGATATGGAATTTATACACAGGCCAATGATGGATACGTAACAGAATTAGGAATTGTAAGAACATTGTTGGAATATGGGCCAATTGTGTTTGGACTTTTTTGTGCTTTTATGCTTATAGCTGTATGGGTACTTTATAAAAAGGGATATTTTGGGGCTATGGTGCTTTTAGAAATTGGATTTATCGCATGCGGAGTAGAAGCATATTTTCCAGCCGCTTACAATTTAAAGGCATTTGTATTTGGCCTGGCATTTTATCAGTTGATGGGATTATTTAAGGGAAAAGAAAAAGAAGAGAAACGAGGAAAGGCAGTCAATGCATCAGAATAATCGAATCATTTCATGGATTATATCATTTTTATTTTCAATATGCATGGTTATATCTATAAGTTATGATCAGAGAGATAACTGGTCACTGATCATATGCGATAAAAAACATATGATCAGTGCATTGATCATGACGATGATTCTTACAATGATCGTACATATGATCATGAATGTATTATATTCAAAAGCGGGGAAGTCTTTTATAAGGTTAAAGACTCAAGCAAACAGTGGGATAGGAGAAAAAATATTTGATCATCATCCTATAGCAGTTCCTTGGAGCATTCTGATTGTTTTATGGCTTCCAAATTATATTTTGTATTTTCCGGGTTGTTTAACTTATGATATTATACGACAGTATGAGCAGTTTTTCAGTGGAAATCTGACGAATCATCATCCTGTATTGACGACATTGTTTGAAGGGATGTTTGTAAAATTTGGAAGAAACATTGGATGTCAAAATGTAGGAATCGCAGTGTATCTGTTATTTACATTGTTATTTACAAGTGGTGTTTTCGCAATATGTTTTTATTGGATGCATAAGAAGAATACAAAGTATTGGATTCGCTTTACAGGATTGGCATTTTATGGATTGTTTCCTATCTGGTCGGCATATGCAAGGACAGCAGTAAAAGACACATTATTTTATCCAATATTTGTTTTATTTGTGTTATTTATATTTGATATAGTATTAGAACCAGAGAAGATATTTGATTCAAAAGTTAAGAGTATTTTGTTTTTAATAGTCTCTTTATTATTATGTTTGGTCAGACACAACGGGTTTTATATATTAATTTTTACGATGCCGTTTTGTATTGTAGGTGTAAAAAAATATCGAAGACAATTGATAGTTTTATTTATAATAATGGTGGCGTTTTGGGAGGTTTATCAAAAAGCAATTCTTCCCATGGCAGGTGTGAAGCCTGGCGGAAAGCAGGAGATGCTCTCCATCCCTTTTCAACAGACAGCGAGATATGTAAAATATTATGGAAATGATGTTTCGACGGAAGAGGAAAAAGTGATTCGAAAAGTATTAGATTACGATACGATTGGAAAGAATTATGATCCAGATCTTTCTGACCCAGTAAAGAATACTTACAAACAGAAAGACGAATATTTAAAAGATTATTTTAACATATGGTTTGAAATGCTTAAGAAGCATCCGACGGCTTATATTCAGGCAACGTTAAATGGGACATATGGATATTGGGGTTATATGACAGAAATAAGATATCCATATGGATATTATGTACAGCCAGAAAGTATGGATATATATCAAAAAGAATATAAAATATATTATTCAGAAAAAACAAAATATATCAGAGATATATATCATGGGGTTTTAGATACAATATATCAGAAAACTCCATTGACATTATTTACAAAACCGATGATATATTTATGGATTTTGATTGGATTGCTTGGCATGGTATGTTCTTTTAAAAAGACGATCAGATATTGGATTGCATTTTTGCCAGTAGTGACATCATTCCTTATATGTCTGGCATCACCTGTAAATGGCGATATGCGATATATGCTTCCGATTACAGCGAGTACGATTTTATATGTTGCATTTGTAAATGAAATAATATATAAAGAATATAATGAATTTTAACAAAGGAGAATGCGTAATGGAAAAAATTGCAGTATTGATTCCGTGTTACAATGAAGAAAAGACAATTAAAAAAGTAGTGGAGGATTGGAAGAAAGAACTTCCAGAGGCAACAATCTATGTATATAACAATAATTCCACAGATCGTACAGTAGAGATCGCAAAAGAAGCAGGAGCTATTGTAAGAAATGAATATCAACAGGGAAAAGGAAATGTGATCCGAAGGATGTTTCGAGAAATTGATGCGCAATGTTATATCATGATTGATGGAGATGATACATATCCTGCCCAATTTGGACGAGAAATGGCAGAAAAAGTTTTAGAATACAAGGTGGATATGGTTGTAGGGGACAGATTATCATCTACCTATTTTGAGGAAAATAAAAGACCTTTTCATAATCTTGGAAATAGCATGGTGAGAGCTGCAATTAATCATCTTTTTAAAAGTAATATCCGGGATATTATGACTGGATATAGAGCTTTTAGCTATCAGTTTGTTAAAACATTTCCAGTGTTATCCAGGGGATTTGAAATCGAAACTGAAATGAGCATTCATGCAGTAGATAAAAATATGCTGGTTGATAATGTGATCATCGAATATCGAGATAGACCAGATGGAAGCGAATCTAAATTAAATACTTATACAGATGGTATGAAGGTATTATTTACGATCATAAAACTGTTTAAAGGTTATAGACCATTTCAGTTTTTTGGAAGTATGGCATTCTTGCTTATGATTATTGCGGCAGGATTATTTATACCCGTATTTATGACATATCTTCATACAGGTCTGGTACCGAATTTCCCAACTTTGATCGTAAGTGGATTTATAGCACTTGCAGCGTTGCAGGCATTCTTTTCTGGATTGATTTTAAGTACGATTGTACAAAAAAATAGGCAAGATTTCGAATTTAAATTACAGTTGATCACAAACAAAATAGATAATGAGAAAGATAATTAAATATGCAGGAAAGATCAAGAAAAGAGAAGAATATATTATATATTGTAGTGCCTTGCTATAATGAGGAACAAGTATTAGCTGAAACATCCAAACGATTAAAGGAAAAATGTGAAATGCTGATCCATGATGGTAAAATAACGAAAGAAAGCAGAATTGTTTTTGTGGATGATGGATCCAAAGATCATACGTGGAATATGATCGATGAATTTCATAAAATGGATTCTATATTTTCAGGAGTGAAATTATCCAGAAATCGTGGGCATCAAAATGCATTGCTGGCTGGTTTGACAATGGCATCAGAGAAAGCAGATATTGTAATATCAATGGATGCGGACCTTCAGGATGATATTAATGCAGTCGATCAGATGATCGAAAAATATTATGAAGGATGCGATATTGTATATGGTGTTCGAAGTGCCAGAGATACAGATACATTTTTTAAACGTTTTACGGCAGAAGCATTTTATAAACTGATCAATAAAATGGGCGGAGAGCTTGTTTACAATCACGCAGATTACAGACTGATGAGTAAGCGGGCATTAAAAGGATTATTAGAATTTGACGAAGTTAATATCTTTCTTAGAGGGATGGTGCCGATGGTTGGTTATCAGAGTGATATTGTCACGTATGAGAGAGCTGAGAGATTTGCAGGAGAAAGCAAATACCCATTGAAGAAAATGCTTTCTTTTGCATTTGAAGGAATTACATCGTTGAGTGTAAAACCAATCAAAATGATTTTTAATGTTGGAATTTTAATTTGTGTAATTAGTGTTTTGGCAATCATTTATTGTCTAGTACGGCATTTTACAAACAACACGGTAAGTGGCTGGACCAGTCTTGTTATGTCGATATGGTTTTTAGGTGGTTTACAGCTGATCGCGATTGGGATGGTTGGACAATATATTGGAAAAATATATTTGGAGACAAAGGCCAGACCTAAATTTATTATTGAACAGGTATTAAATGACTAGGAGAATGGAGATGAAGATAAAAGATTTTATATACAAATATTCGATCAGATTGTTTATTTTGATCGTAGCATATTTGATCGTAAGTTTTCCATTTCAATATACACAAGAAAAGATGAATGACGTTTCTCAGCCGGTTAGGTGGCTGGGGACGTTGTTATTTTTTATCATAGCTTGTTTTATCGTAAGATACAGAAAGAAATTAGAAGCTGTTTTTGCAAAAAAATCGTTATTTTTTATCATCTTTGTGATGATTTTTGCATTGCAATTGATGACAATCTATGTATTTAAGATACAGCCAGTGAATGATTTGTTATATTTGCATGATGAAGCAATCCGAATGATTCAAAATCCTATGATTTCGTTACAGCGTTTTGGTGGGTATTTTGCACATTATCCGAATAATTATGGATATTTACTAATCTTATATTGCTATTATAAATTGTTGGTGTCTTGCGGTATTTCTGTCGGAAGTCTGGTTCTTGCGGGAAATTTTTTGAATTTATTAGTAATTGATATTGGAATTTTATGTGGATATATTGCAATACGCATAGTTAAAAATATAAAACTGGCTAACATATGGATGTTGTTGTTTTTACTGAATCCGTGGACGTATTTCTGGATTGCTTATTATTATACGCACACGATATCATTTGGTATGATCATGGTATTGCTGTTGTTGTTTGTGCTAATACATAAAGAAAAAGACAATTGGAAGGGCATTTTGTACAGTGCTTTTTTAGGAATTGTAATTTACATAGGAATTAAGATCAGAATCACCAATTTGATTCTCTGTATTGCAGTGGGGATCACGTTGTTTATCTTTTGGAAGCAGTATAAGTTTAAAGTAAGACATATGTGTCTGATTCTTGGAATGGTAGCAGGAATTGCAGTTTCTGTTTTTGGATATCAGTACAAATTTCAGAATATGATACCAAAACAAAACACACAAGAATTTCCAGCAACACATTGGTTAATGATGTCTTCTCATGGAGTTGGGCGATATGATAGTGGTGATGTGTGGTTTACTTCACAACTTTCAACGCAAAAACAAAAAAAAGAAAAGACAATTGAAAAAACAATTCATAATTATAAAGAGCTTGGGATAAAGGGAACTATACAGTTATCTGGAGTGAAGTTAAGAGAAGTCTGGCTGACAGGAGATGATGATTTTACAAAAATGTCTTATGTTTCAACAGATTATGGAACAGCAAACGAGTTCTTAAATGGAAAGCACAATGGATGGATCTTAATGTACAGCTATCTGATGCGGATGGCGGTCTGGTGCTTTGCATTAGTGGCAGCGATTGGAATGCTCAGAAAAAGAAACCCATGGAATTATGTTGTGATGCTTACATTACTTGGAGGAATGATCTTCCATGTATTCTGGGAAGCAAATCCAAAGTATAGCATATGCTTTATGGGTGTAATGATGTTTATGATGGTAACAGGAATTGAAAATCTTTGTGAAGAAGAAAAGAAAGAACAAAAACAAAAGATTTCAACGGGGAATGTTATGTTATGTTTGGTCGGAATCGGATTGATTGTATGTTTGCAGCCAATGCATAATTATTTAAAACAAAATCCAGAGGCGTTAGATCAATCTTATGCAGTTAGTCAGTTTGCACAAAGTCAGACGTTGAATCTGTCATTGAAGAAGAATGAAGCAATAAAACAAAGTTTTCTTACAAAAATCAGGTTTCAGAATATTACATTCAATTTATTAAATAATGAGAATGATTTTACTGTGCGTCTGCTTGATGAAACAGGAAAAGTAATGGAAAGCGCACGACAAGATCAATTATCTTATGCGCAAAATCAATATGAGTGGAAGTTAAACAAAATTAAGAATTCTGGGACATATGCAATAGAGATTGTAAATCAGAAAAAAGATCAAAAATACAAACTTCCGGTATACTGGACTGGAAATTATGATGCATACCCAAATGGATGTATGTATAGGAGTAACAAGAAGATTGGGAAAGCAGATCTGGTATTTCGTGTATATCAATAAAAATTTAGAAAGAAAAATGCAGGTGCATAATTTGAAATACAGCTGCATTTTTTATACCATATTGTATTATTGCCAATCCGTAGCTTTTACCCAATTTTCATAATCATTAAAATATTCATACATTCGAATCGCACCACGGTCAAAATAGTTTTTAAAGATCAGAGCATGCTTCTTCTGAGCAACATCAGAAGGGAGTTTTGCAAGACCTTCTGGAATAGCATCCTGTGTGTAGAATTTTTCAAAGTAATATAATTTATCGTAATGCTCAGCATTTTCATGACTTACAGCAGTGACTAATTCATCTGTTTTTTTATGATGCTGATGTCCGTATTCGCCATCAGGATTGTGTGTTACGATCTTGCTCCAGTTACGATAATTCATGATACGCCGGATATCCTGTGTGATATAGTTAGTATAAGGACCCCATGCAACCTGATGTCTGCGATAGAGGTCAGGATAGCGGAGAATCACATGTTTTGCCCCGATATCATTCATCGCAGAGTCAAAATCCCTAGCTCGACTATCATAAGAGCCATTGGTTAGGCAAACAACAAAATAGTTATTTCCAGTTTCTTTTAATTCTTTAATTTCCTGAATCATATTTCCACCACCCCATAAGAGGTCATCATCTGGATGGGCAATGATCATCAGACGGTCCCCATCTTTTAAGTCAAAATAATCCAAATCTTCAGTAGATAATAAACCATTTTCAGCAGTGACAGTGATCGTGATATTGCACTTTCTGCTTGGATTTTTTATAGAAGTTGCGGTGATCACAGCAACACCAACTCCACGGGTAGTTACATGACCATTCTCATCGACAACGGCAACGGTATCATTGTTTGTGCTCCAGGTAAGTTTTTTGTCAGATGCATTCCATGGTTTGAAATTCACAGATAAAGTCCTGAAAGTTCCGTAAGGCATACTGATCTTTTGATGCCTTGTTGTTAATTTCTTTAATGGAATCGTTACATGAAAACGTCGTTTCAAGATAACTTTTTTATATTTTGCAGTCATTGTTATGTTGCCTTCTTTTAAAGGTGTGATAACACCAGATTTACTGATCGTGGCAATGGATTTATCACTGCTTTGAAAAGTAACGGAAGCAAGAGATGCATTCGCAGGCTTGAGAGAAACATTCCAACGATATTTGTTCGGATATTTGATCAGTGTTTCAGAAGCGGCATCTTCTTCACAGGAAATTGCTTTGATGGCAATTTCAGGTGTTACTTTTACTTTAATAGATTTTTTTGCAATGACCTTACCAGATTTTGTTCTGACCACATGACGGATCACTGACTTACCGGTTTTCTTTGGTGTCAGGATACCTTTTTTTGATACTTTTACAACTCTAGGATTAGAAGATTCCCATTTGATTTTGTAGGAAGCTTTTTTCTTCTTAGAGTATCGAACAGATAGTGTCTGGCTGGATTTTAAAGGTAACTTGATAGATTTTTCTGCATTGGTAAAATAGATTTTAAATTTTTTACCTTTGGCATATGTCTGGTGAGGACATAAGATAACAGACATGACAAGAAACAGATTCAGGCATGCCAGTTGTAAATATTTGCGTTGAACTTTCATTGATCACATCCCCTTTTTGTTTATTTGTAAATTAGCTCAAACAGGATAATTATAGACCGGTTGGCAAAAAAATACAAGCTTTTGCGGTGTATATAAAGTAAAAGTTTTTACAAAAGTATTACGTTGTGATATAATACAGGTCAGTAAAATTAAGAGGAGTAAGATTGAATGAAGTTTACAAAGGAACATACAATGCAGATGAAAGGGATTGCGATCATTATCCTGTTGTTTCATCATTGCTTTTTGAATGCACAGCGTTGGGCTACGGTTCCGTATGAGAAACTTGCGACGACGAAGGGATGGGGGTATTACCCAATTTCGTTTGCACCATTTTCTTCTCATACGATACAATATCTTGCTAGTTTTTCAAAGATATGCGTAGCCATGTTTGTTTTTATGACTGGATACGGAATGTGGGTTTCTTATGAGAGTCAGAAAAAGAAAACAACGATGAGTAATTATATAAAGAAACGGATGGTCACATTAATGACAGGATTTTTGATCATTTTTGTTGTGACAGAGATTCTTGCGATTCCAACTGGACGCTTTATAGAAGTTTATGGACATGATTTTCGTAGTGTGGTCTATATGATCATTGATGCATTAGGATTAGCAAAATTACTTGGAACACCGTTATTTTGTCTGACATGGTGGTATATGAGTCTTGCAATCGTTTTGATCATGATCTTTCCATTTGTACATTCAATTATGGAAAAATATCAATGGATCGTGGTTGTTGCATCTATTATCGTTCCAAGAGCTTGCGGATTTGGACAATCAACAGATTTGTTCCGATATCTATTAGCATACACACTGGGAATGTATTTTGCACAACATGACTTGCTTGCTAGAATAAAAGAGAAATTTATGGAACAGAATGTGGTAGGAAAACTGTTGTCTCTGATAGTATCATTGATAGGTTTGGCAGTTATCATAAAATGCCGACAAAATGCATGGATTGGATGGAAATATCTAGATTTTTGGGATGGTTTTGCAGCAATGTATGTGATCGTGCTTTCATATATTTATATATTAAATGGAAAATGGATCGTAAAAGGATTAGGCTTCCTTGGAAAACATTCTATGAATATTTTCTTGATTCATTCATTTTACAGAGATGTATTTTTTCATAAATTTACATATTCATTTTATTATGCATGGTTAGATTATATAGTACTTATGGCAATTTCATTGGTGACATCGATTGTATTAGAATGGTTTAAGAAGTTAATTCGATATGAGAAGTTTATAGATTGGGTCAAAAGATTAGTAACAAAAGAAGGAGTAACAGTACATTGAAAAAAGAAAAGAAATCATCAATATTTTGGATATTGATCATATTTTTTGTATTATTTTCCATTTGGCAGTTATGGGTGCCGGAAGCACTGGATGATTGGCGATGGGGAAGTGAAGTAGGGATCATGAGATTAAAAACGTGGTTTGAAGGATATAATGGACGTTACTTTGGAGATATTTTGGTCATTGTTTTAACAAGATTGCCGATCGTATTGAGAAGTATGGCTATTTCTGGGATAATGACTGCAATGTTATACTTGATATATCAATTGACAGAATATAAGATATTATCATTTTTAATTTGTGTTTTTTTTGTAGTCAATATTCCAACAAGCTTAATGAGTCAGACGTATGGATGGGTATCAGGATTTTCAAATTTCTGTGTTAGTGCAACGATGATTCTTGGATTTTTGCTATATCATATATCTATTTTCAAAGAAAAGAAAGTGTCGAAGTTGAAAACAGGGATTTCAATGATCAATGCATTTCTTGGAAGCTTGGTTCTTGAAAATTCAACGGTATATCTAATTGTACTAAGTATCGCTTTTTTAATTATTTATGGTGTACAATATAAGAAGCTGCATAAAGGAATGTTACTTCATTTGATCATGGTTGGTATTGGTGCATTTTGGATGTTCTCGAATAGCGCATATCGTATGGCTGCGGCACATACATCACAAGGAACAGGAAAAGAGATCGCAGCGTTTGAATTAAGCTTTGAATGGTTTGCCTCTGCATTAAAGGTATACGCAGACACGATCATTAACTATTGGATCATGCCCAATCATTTATTAAATATAGTGACATGTGGAATGATTTTGATATTGCTTCAAAAGAGAAAGAAGAAAGGACAAGGATTGTTCTTGCTTCTGTTCAGTGTTTTTTTAGCATTTTATATATTTAATTTTATGAATCTTGGTATATGGAAAGATTATTTGGCATGGGGCAATGCAGCGCAGGCTGTAATAGCAACGACGTATTGTTTAGCATTGGTGGCTTTTAGTGCATGGTTTATTACAGATTTTAAGGATAAGGTGATCGTTCAGATCATTTTATGGTCACAACTGATTTTAATGGGACCATTGATCGTTGCAAGTCCGATTGCAATTCGTTGTTTTTATGTAACATATATCTTTTTCGTTTTATATCTTGGAGTATTGTTATCGTATAGTATACGAAGTGGATTTTTAAAGATAAGCAAAGGATATTTAAACACAGGGATCATGATGTGTATTTTCTTTGTGATGATCGGAAATATTGGTGTATATTATTTTGTTCATGGACAAGTGAATGACAGACTTCAATATATACAAACACAGATAAAACAAGGAGAGAAGAAGATTGAATTAAAGGAAATACCGCTTGGAGATACATACTGTTATGGTTTAGATGTATATAATCCAGCATGGGTATGGCGTTATAAGATGTATTATAATATCCCAGGAGATATTGAATTGAAATTCCCAGAGAGATAGGAGTAAGTGATGAGAGAGATAAAAGTAAGTGTTATCATACCAATTTATAACGTAGAAGAATATTTGGAAGAATGTCTGCAATCAGTTGTAGATCAGACATTAGAGGATCTGCAGGTCATCATGGTTGATGATGGTTCTTTGGATGGAAGTACAGACATTGCCAAGAAATTTGCTAGTCGATATGATCATTTTGAGTATGTAAGACAGGTAAATGGTGGACTTGGAAATGCGAGAAATACAGGAGTGAAGTATGCAAAAGGAAAATACATTATTTTTCTTGATTCAGATGATATTGTTCCAGATGATGCATACGAGAAAATGTATCTTGCAGCAGAGAAAAATCATAGCGAGATGGTAGTTGGAAGTGTTGCGAGATTTGACTCAAAGAAAGACCATATATCGAATCTGCATGAAATTGCATTTAGAAAATATATCGATAAAACACATATTACAGACAATACGGATCTGATTTATGATACAACCTCATGGAATAAATTAATTTTGAAAGAGTTTTGGGATCGTAATCATTTTGAATTTCCAGAGAGAATTCTCTATGAAGATATTCCAGTAACGATTCCTATGCATTATCTTGCTAATAATGTGACAATGGTGCAGGATGTCTGTTATCGTTGGAGAATTCGTGATGGAGCTAATAAGTCTATTACGCAGAGAGCAGATGACTTTACGAATATGAGAGATCGTATTACCGTTTTACGTATGGTAGATAAGTTCTTTGAGGAGAATGTCAAAGAACAAGAATTATGGGATGCAAAATATTATAAATGGTTATATATTGATCTGATGATCTATGTGAACAACTGTATTTATCTTTCAGATAACAGAACACTCGAGATGATGAAGATCATTAAAGATTATATAGAAGAAACAATTCCTTTAGAAACGATCGATAAGTTACCAGTTTTATATCGTGAAAAATATGTGGCTTTGATGAATCTGGATGAAAAACGATTAGTAAAACTGCGTCAATATGAAGTTGATAATTATAAGAATTTAAAGATCGTGAAAAAGGGCAACAAATATATTGGAAAATTCCCGAAAGCGATCGTAACTGGTGATAAGGCAGATATGACAGAGGCATTAGATCAGTGGAGACTTACTCAATTGATTTATGATGTGGCATGGCAGAAAGAGCAATGTGTGATCGAAGGATATGTATTCTTACGAGGATTATCTGTGCCAAATGTAAATGTACAAAAATTATCAGCACATTTGGTATGCTTAAGTACAGGAGAGAAGATTCCACTGGAAATACAAAGTATTAAGTCACAATATGCACAGAAGAAATTTGGATTAAAAATTGATAACGAGACAAAACAGATCCATTTAGCAAATTATAAAGGTTGTGGATACCGGATCATACTGGATGCAGCCAAGATCAGAGAATTAAAGCTTGATGGAGAATACCATATATTATTAACTTATGAGAGAGACAGATGGAAGAAAGAGACTATTTTAAGAGGAATCTTAAAATCTCTTGGTAATAAATTGGACAAGAAAACATATTTTAAAGATCATATGCTGATCGAACTTAGCAAGTCTTACAGATATGATTTTAAAGTAAAAATTTCACAAAAGAACATCGAATTAAATGATATGAAATTGGACGGTGATCAGTTAAGATTAAAACTTTCTGAGAAAGTAGATGCATTATATGAAGCGAAAGATGCACATAATGCGGAAATCTTAAAAGCAGCTATAACACAGGAAGATGTTTCTGTGGATATTTCAGATATTCCAGAAAATAAACGATATATTGCAGTTAAAAAAGGTAATTTATTTATTCCTGTATACAAAGAAAAGAAAAAGAGAATCTTTGTAGAAAACCAGAAGAATCAGTTAGTAGAAGAAACATCAGGAGATCATAGATGTTACTTGTTAAATCGAAAGGCAGTACCTGTGATACGAGATGTAAAACAGAATGAGGAACAGTTTTCATTTGAGATCATCAATAAAAATATCGGTAACTGGCAGAGAGCAACATTGTATGTCGAAGATCCATTAGAAGAAGAAAAGATTATTCTTGGAACAGGATCCGTGAATCAACATGGAGAAGAGGAGAAAGTTGTCATTTCTTTAAGTTTAAAGGATGAAAAAATCATCAAGAATCTTTATGCAAGACGTCGTCAGGTGTTTATTTTATATGAAAATAATGAACAGCAGAAGGTATGTGCACTTGGTGGGGAACATAAAGTTTTTGATAAAAAATACTACACGAAAGAAAGAAGATATCGATTTATTATTGATCCAGAAGATGATTTTCTGTATTTTACTACGCTGAGAGTCAAGGAATTCCTGACAAGAAGTGCGAAGAAAAGAGCTTTTGTCAATAGATTCTTATATCCGTTATTAAGACTTCTTCCATTAAAGAAAAAATGGATCGTATTTGAATCTATGTGGGGAAGTAAATTTAGCTGTAACCCTAGATATTTATATGAATATATTGATAAGAATCATCCAGATTATACATGTATCTGGTCATTAAAAGATGAATGCATTCCGATCACGGGAGATGGTGTTAGAGTCAGAAGACTATCTTGGAAGTATTTATATTATATGGCAAGAGCAAAATACTTTGTGAATAATGTAAATTTTGCTGATTCTTATGAGAAGAGAAAAGGGCAGATTGAAGTACAGACGATGCATGGAACACCATTAAAGACAATTGGATTGGATGTACCAGGCGATTTCCCTACAAAGAAATCAGAAAAGAAGTATATTAGAAAGTGCAAACGTTGGGATTATCTGATCGTGCAAAGTAAGTTTGTTGCGGATCTTGCACCATCTGCATTTAAATTTGAAAACACGATCATGGATACTGGATATCCAAGAACAGATATTTTGTATTCTTCTAATAACGAAGAAGAAATGGGTAGATTAAAAGAAAAATTAGGACTTCCAAAAGATAAGAAAGTCATCATGTATGCACCAACATGGAGAGTGCGTGATAAGTTTGAATTAATGCTAGATCTTGAGAAGATGAAGGAAAAATTTTCAGATGAATATGTATTGATCTTAAGATTGCATCACTTTTCAGCAAAAGGTTGGAAAGGAGTTCCAGCAGATGGATTTGTGTATGATCTTACGGATTATGAATCTATTGAAGATTTATATATCATTACAGACATCCTGATCACAGATTATTCTTCTGTAATGTTTGATTATGCAGTTCTCGACAGACCAATGTTATTCTTTACATATGATCTGGATGAATATAGAGATAAGCTTCGTGGATTTAATATTGATATCGAAAAAGAAGCACCAGGACCATTACTGTATACGTCTGATGAGGTGTTAGATGCGATTGAGCATCTGGATGAAACGATTGAAAATTCAAAACAGAGAGTCGATGCATTCCATGAAACATACATTCCATATGAATGTGAAAATTCATCTGAAAAAGTATTTAATATGATGCAGGGAAAATAAAAATTAATTTAAAACAATAAGGAAAGAAACAATGAATAAAATAAAGAGGGCAGCATTATGCATAATTGTAATATCAGTTGTGTTTGGAATCAAATTGTCGAATAAAAAAACGGATGTATCTGCGAAGCAGACACTTTTTGTCATGGGTGATTCTAAAAGCAGTTTTTATCCACGAAAGAGATACCCAAGACAGGGATGGGTGCAGCAGTTTATTCCGATGCTCAAGAGCAAAGGAAAAGTTAAGCCATATCATCCGGAAGAATGTAAAGATTATGAAAAGGTTGTAAGATATGATTTTCATAAATACAGCATTGAGAATTGGTCGAAAGGTGGGATATCGTGTAAGACATTTTATGAGACAGGACGTTTTGCGGGAATGTTAAAACGGATTAGGAAAAATGATTATGTCATCATAGCACTTCAGCATAATGATAAAAAACCTGACGTAGGTGAGAAAGTGGCAGATTATAAATATTACCTGATTTATTTTACACAGCATATTCAAAGAAAAGGCGGAAAAGTTATCTTCATGACAACACCACCGAAGAATTATGCAGACAGGAAGACATTTAAAATATATGTGCCAGAGTATCGTAATGCAATGCTGCAGGTTGCAAAAGATTTTAAATGTAACTATATTGATTTAAGCAGGTTGTCAACGGATTATTTTAATTTTCGCGGCAAAAACTATGTTAATACATTGTATATGAAATTGAATCTAGGACAATATCCAGCATGGGAGCAGGGAATCAATGATGATACGCATTTTCAAAGGGATGGTGCGAGAGTTTTAGCACGTATCATTGTAGTAGATCTTCAGGCGAATCGACAGATTCCAATGTTGAATAAGCAGTTTAGACAAAACACTAATGCTCTTTATGCAACGTTTCAAGAAGCAGCTACATATAAAAATAAAAAACAATACATAGACAAATCATGGAATAATATGGTCAAGCAGCGCAATAATGCATGGACGATCCTATATACTCCAGGTGCAACAAATAAACAATGCCATAAGGCAGAACAATCTTTAAGAAGGTCATTGAAAGGTTTAAGAAGGAAACATGGATAAAATAAGAAAAATTATTCGATTTGTAAAAAGATTATTTCCAAAAACTCCAAAGATGAAATTTATCTATGCCTGGTATTATAAACATGGCAAGATCAATGAAAAACAAGCACTCTTTGAGTCATTTCACGGCAAGGATGTGTCAGATTCATCCTTGGCAATCTTGCAGGAGTTTTTGAAAATGCCGGAATCGAAAGATTTCAAGATCTATTTTGCGACGAATGATAAGAAACGTGATCAGAAATTTATTGATTCTATCGGATTGAAGGTAGAACTTGTAGATATTGCAGATTTTAAATATGTAAAAGTGCTTGCAACATCCAAGTATCTGATCAATAACAGTTCTTTTCCGGCGTATTTCATTCGAAGAGATGAACAGGTGTACCTACAGACATGGCATGGAACACCGTTAAAGACATTAGGAAAACGAATGCGTTTTGGAATTGAATCCATGTATAATGTGCAACATAATTTCTTACATGCGAACTACATCATGTTCCCAAATGAATTTACAAGAAAAGCGATCATGGAAGATTATAATCTGGAAGCTTTGTATACAGGAACTGTTGTGATGAATGGATATCCAAGAAACAGTATTTTTATGGATCATGAGAAAGCTGATCAGGTAACAAAGAAACTTGGAAATGAAGATTATACAACGATGGCATATATGCCGACATGGCGTGGACAGAGTAATCATGATGTGAATACGTCTGAATATAGCAGAGAGATCAATCAGCTGTTACATTATCTTGATGAGAATTTAAAGGATGATCAGAAATTATATGTAAACTTTCATCCAATTGTGCAGAAGTTCGTAAAGCTGGATAATTATGAACATATTTATCCATTTCCAAGTGGTGTTGACAAGTATGAATTTTTAAATAGTGTTGATGCACTGATCACGGATTACTCAAGTGTATTTTTTGATTACTCGATTACAAGAAAACCAATTATTTTGTATATGTATGACTATGAAGAATATATGCATGATAGAGGAATGTATTTTGATATCAAAGAATTGCCATTTAGAAAGATCTATGACAAGGAAGCATTAAGAGATTGTCTGGTCAACGAGACATTCCGAGAAGATTCTTATGAAAATGATAAGGAATATACAGAAAAATATATTCAATATGATTCTATTGATGCTGCAAAGAATATGGCAGAACTTGTATTTCATGGAAATATGTGCGATATGCCAACGATCGATTACAGTTTTAACAAAGAAAAGAAACGAAGAGTTTTGCACTATCCAAATGTAAAAACAGCACAGACGATCGATACGATCGCGCAGATCGCTAAGAAAGATGAAGATGTAGTGATCTTTGAAAAACGTTTCTTCAATCCAGAATTAAGCAGTCATCTACATGATAATTATCTTGATGATTTTGATTATATTTTTATTACACGAACACTTCCAAGAACCTATGCAGAAGAAGTGTTAAAGAGAAAGAGTGCCAAGGTCAGAAAAGAACTTCATAAGAGGGAGATCAAGAGATGCTTTGCAGATCTTCCAGTATATTCAAAGTTTGAGACAGAATACTATCATGGAGAAGCAGGAGAGACATTTTCTTTCAATAAGAAAAAAATGATCAATGCATCCATGCGAGTAATGGAAGACCATTTGGAGATTAAGTTTGAGGAAAGCAAGAAAGGTCAGCCAAAGAAGCTGTTACTTGTAAATAAGAAAAGTCAGATCATTTATACAAGGGATCTAACAGAAAAAGAATGGAAAGATCATTGTATCAAGGAATATTTTGATGAATTTCTTTCGCTTGAAATTGCGGATATGAACGGACGATATCAGTTGATGATCGAATTAGAAGATGAAAATGGTAACAAACTGCCATATTTCTTTGTAGATCGTAAAGAATATGCAAAACGCAAAGAAGTGATGGATGAATTAGATAAATCTTCTGTATATATGACAGGGATCAAGAAACATGATATTACTTATCAGAATACATTCGAACCTGCGGATACAAGTGTGATTCCTTATATGAATGAAGTAGATGGAAGATTTTCTGTATTTATGGGAGATCAGGCACAGTTATCCGTTCGTAATATGCGTGGACAAGTACTGAAATTCAAGATCAAGGGTTCAAAAGTTCATGTGAAAATGAAATATAAAAACAAAGAAGCTGGAATCAAAAATGTCATATTATCATATCGAAGTAAAGTGGAGACGATCGATTATCCATTTGAATATAAAGTAACGAGGTCGGGTGATCATTATATTATTGATGCTCAGATTGATATGTCGGTATTATCACTGGAAGAACTGTTTTGGGATGTATTTGCTGTAACAGAGAAGAATGGAGAAGAAGTAAGAGTAAGTGCATATTGGAACAGATGGCAGAGATTAAAATTATTACTGATGAATTATCAATGTGATGTTGATAAAGAGCATATTATTTTCCCTTATTCGACGATTACATGCAAAATGGCATTTACTTATCGTACAAGATCAAAATATGATGGATTTGATGTAAAGATCAAGGAATTAGCAGCTTTTGGTGTTTATACGTTGTTATTACCATATTGGAAAAAGAAACGAGTATGGTTAGTATTTGAAAAATTCTGCTCTATGGCGCAGGATAATGGATATTATTTCTTCAAATATTGTATGGAGCAGCTTCCAAAAGAAAAGAAGCAGCATATTTATTATATTCTCGATACAGATTCTGCTGATTATGATAAGATGAAGCAATATGGAAAACATGTGATTCCATTTATGAGTTTTCGACATATTTTATATTCACTTGTTGCCAATTTATATATAGCTTCTGATTCAAAGAAACATTTATATACATGGAGAGCAAAACCAAATGTGATCTCAAATCGTATTTCAAAACATAATATCTTGTTTTTACAGCATGGGGTGACAGCATTAAAACGTGTACATCCGATTTTTGGAATGAAAGGTTCAAGTCCTATGACTCATTTTACAACGACATCAAGATTTGAGCATAAGATCATTGTAGAGAATTTTGGATATGAAGATGGAGATGCACCGATTCTTGGATTTACGAGATGGGATGTTCTGGAAGATACTTCAAAACCAGAGGAAAAGATCATTCTTGCAATGCCGACATGGAGATCATGGCTGGAAGAAAAGAGTGCAGAAGAGTTTAAGGCAAGTGATTATTATAAAAACTATATGAAACTGTTACAGAGTCAGAAACTTGCAGGAATCTTAAAAGAAAATGATGTTAAATTGATTTTTTACATTCATCCAAAGTTTAAAGATTATTTGAGCGAGTTTAATGTCAGTGGAGATAATATTGAGTTGATTCCATTTGGAACAGAGCCATTAAATGAGATCATGAAGAAATGTTCTATGCTGATCACAGATTATTCTAGTGTATGCTGGGATGTATGTTATCTTGATAAACCCGTATTATTCTATCAGTTTGATTATGATATGTATATGCAGGCGCATGGAAGTTATCTGGATATGGAGCATGAACTATTTGGAGAACGTTATACAGAATACGAGAAATTGATCGATGGAATTGAAGAGTATATTCACAATGGATTTAAAGAAAAAGAAGAATATACAAAATTAAAAGATTATTATTTTGAATATCGTGATAATGATAACAGTAAACGTACGTATGAATATATCATAAGCAAAGGATATTAAAATGGACAAAAAGAGGAGAATAAAATATATAGATTTGTGCAAAGGCTTAGGAATCTTGATGGTAACATGGGGACATATTACCAAGCTTGATAATCCAGTCGATACGTGGGCGGCATCATTCAAGATGGCAATTTTCTTTGTTGCCGCCGGATATCTGATCCGGTATGCAGATTCTTATCGGACACAGACATTAAAGGGATATTCAGTAAAGTTATTGAAATCATTGATGCTGCCATATGTATTGTTTAGTATTTTGTCGATTGGCTTTCGATTTGCAACGATGATCATGAAACACAGAATTGATATTCCGGCGATCAAATCTTATATTTTGGCAACGATCACATTAAGAGGAACATTTGCACTATGGTTTTTACCGGTGTTATTTATTGCGGAGATCCTGTTTTTCTGTCTTATCAAATATCTTCCGAAATGGATGAGGATCGTGATATTGATCGTGATACCTGTTTTTGGAATTTGGGAGTCTTATTTTATCAGACACTTGATCGTTTCAGTGGATCCATTAACATTTGAAAGAATATCATTTTTGGTCTTACCGATCAGTAAAGCATTGATCGCATTATGGTTCTTGGAGATAGGACATATTGGATGTATGTTATTCAGTAAAGTAACATACAGAGAAATCCGATTTATGATCGGACTGGTATTTACAATTGGAAATATCTTCTTATCACAGCAAAATATTGGAGTGGATTTAAATAATATTTCTTTAGGTATTCACCCACCACTATTTTTTGTTACAGGAATCATTGGATCTTTTGGAGCACTATTTGTCTTTGAATTTCTTGAAGATTATGTTCCATTTACGATACTGAATTATTTTGGAAAGAATTCTTTGATATTAATGTGTACACAAAGACCGTTTTATATTATTTCTACTGCAACTGCAGGATGGAAGATCATATCAGGAATGCCAGGGATCATGGCATGGAGATATTATATTGATTGCCTTGGGGCAATGATTCTTGTGATGATCATTGAATACTCAATAATAACATTTGTTAATACAAAAGCTAAATTTTTGATCGGAAGATTTTAGATAGTTGAATAATCTGTTAAGTAATAGTATAATAGCAAGGTGTAAATTAAAAATATCAAAATGGAGAAGTACAGTGAAATCTTATATTGAAAATTTTAAAAAGTACAGATTCCTTTTATGGGAACTTGTAAAGAAAGGTGTTAAGTTAAAATACAGAAGATCATATTTAGGTATTTTATGGACACTGTTAGAACCGTTAATGACAATGATCGTACTAAGTGTAGTATTTGGTACATTGTTTGGAAACAAGGATCCACATTTCCCAGTATATATCTTATGTGGACGTTTGATGTATAGTTTCTTTTCATCTGCGACAAATGGTGCGATGAAAGCGATCAGGACGAATGCAGGAATGATCAAGAAAGTATATGTGCCAAAATATATTTATCCATTATCCAGTGTATTGTTTAATTATATTATTTTTGCTATCTCTCTGATCGTGTTGGTAGTAGTATCTATTGTTTTGAAGGTATATCCAACCATTTATCTGGCACAGGCGATCATTCCATTGATCTTATTACTGATCACAGCTTTTGGAGTTGGAATGATTCTATCTACGATGGCAGTATTCTTTAGAGACTTAGAATATTTATGGTCTGTAGGATTAATGATCATTATGTATGCATCAGCAATTTTCTACAAACCAGGGAGGTTATTAAAATCAGGTTTTGGATGGATCTTAAAATGCAATCCATTATATCTTCTGATCCATAATTTTAGACAGGCTGTTTTTGGTATGCCGATGAATATGAAGTTTTTAGCTGCATCCATCGTGTTTGCAATCGTAAGTGTTATTGTAGGATTGATTTTCTTCTATAAGAAGCAAGATGAATTCATTCTGCATATTTAGGAGGGTATCATGGCAAAGAAAGAAGTATTGAAAGTTGAACATGTTGGAATGAAGTTTAACTTAAGTCAGGAAAAGGTTGATGATCTGAAAGATTATGTGATCAAGTTATTGAAACATCAGATTTCATATAATGAATTCTGGGCATTAAAAGATATTAATTTTACTCTTAACAAAGGGGATCGACTTGGAATCCTTGGATTGAATGGAGCTGGAAAGAGTACACTGTTAAAGGTTATTGCAGGGGTATTAAAAGCAACGGAAGGAACTGTGACAGCTAAGGGGAAGATCGCTCCATTGCTTGAATTAGGTGCTGGATTTGACCAACAGTATACAGGACGTGAGAATATTTATCTTTATGGAGCAGTTCTTGGATTCTCAAAGAAGTTCTTAGATGAGAAGTTAGATGAGATCATAGAGTTCTCAGAACTGGGCAAATTTATAGATGTCCCAGTTAAGAACTATTCTTCAGGTATGAAATCAAGACTTGGATTCTCTGTTGCAACATTGGTGGAACCAGATATCTTGATCCTGGATGAAGTATTATCTGTCGGAGATGCGAAATTCCGAAAGAAAAGTGAAGCAAAGATCATGAGTATGTTTGACAAAGGAGTTACAGTATTATTTGTATCTCATTCTTTAGATCAGGTAAAGAGATTATGTAATAAGGCAATCCTACTTGAAAAAGGAAAGATCATTTCTCATGGATCGATTGAAGAAGTAAGTAAAGTATACGAAGAGAAAACAAAGTAAGATAGAAGACACGGAGGTGTGATATGAGAAAAGTAATCACATATGGAACATTTGATTTACTGCATGCGGGACATATCAATTTATTGCGCAGAGCAAAAGAATTAGGTGATTATTTAATTGTAGTTGTATCAACAGATGAGTTTAACTGGAATGAAAAACAGAAAAAATGTTATTTCAGTTATGAAGAAAGAAAAAAACTGGTAGAAGCAGTTCGTTATGTGGATCTTGTGATTCCAGAAGAAAACTGGGATCAGAAGATTTCCGATGTGAAAGAATATCATGTAGATACATTTGTTATGGGAGATGACTGGAAAGGTAAGTTTGATTTCTTAAAAGATTACTGTGAAGTCGTATATCTTCCAAGAACAGAAGGAATTTCTACAACAAAGATCAAACAGGATCTTGGATTAAACGGAACAACAGCGAATAAATAGCAAGAGTTATGAATTAAGATATAAGAGGAATTTCGTTGACAATAGGGGTTATGAACGGCTAGAGACGGAATTCTTCTTTTCTGCGTTATCAAACAAAAAGAATTTAAGATAATGCTGTAGATGAAAGGATTAGTTTTTGATGCATTTTATAGAAATTAGCAATATTTTTAAAAGTGAAAAAAAGAGATATAAAGTTACCGCAGTTTTAAAATTACTGGTCGTGTTTGCATTGCTTGGATTCTTTTTATCAAATAAGCCAATGTATCATGTGCAGACTGATTTTTACCTGAAACGTATGGGATTTGTATTTTTGGCATGTTTTTGGATGGTATTTGTAACAGTTTGCGACATTCGTTTGAGTCAGAAGGTTGACAGGGCTTTTGTGATCATTCTTGGAGTGATCGCACCAGTTATGGGATGGATCTTGTCAGAATTTTTGATCAATGAAGCAGAGTGTGCATTTCCGCCGACACAGTTCTATCAGAAAGAGCCACTTTGGATCGTTCTAAGTCTTGCAATGATCATTTTGGTGGATCTGCTGATCATATTTTTGACGAACAGCATCAGAGTTGGATCAGTGATCGTACCATTTGTATTGTTTATCTTTGCGGTAGTTGTATGTGTTGTATATGAATTTCGCGGGATTCCGATGATGGCACCAGATATTTTAACAGTACAGACGGCTACTAGCGTGATGGGTAATTATACATTCAAATTGACGTTTGAACAATATAGTGTGATCTTGGTATGTATGGCATTTTTCTTTACATTTTTAAGACTTCATGAGGTAAAGGTTACAGAAAAAAGAGTATTTCACATTGCAGGATTTATTGTTGTTGCATTAGGATGCGGATTGTTCACAAATCAGATCATACTGTCTGATTTTATGGATGAGCACCAGATCAATATTCGTATGTTCCGTCCAATGGAAAGTTATCAAAAATATGGAGGCGTGCTGACATTTGCAAGAAGTGTTGGATATGCGGTCGTGAAGAAGCCAGAAGGATATACAACAGCGAAGGTTGATCAGATCATTCAGGAATATGAAAAGAAATCAGCGAATGAACAGCAAAGTACAGCAAAGCAATATCCGAATATCATAACAGTTGTCAATGAAACATTCGCAGATATTAAGGTGCTGGGAGATTTTAAGACGAATGAAGATTATATGCCCTATTTCCATAGTTTGAAGAAGAATTGTGTGACAGGATATACGTATGCATCAATTGTAGGTGGTCAGACAGCGAATACAGAATTTGAATTGTTGACAGGAAATACTCTTGGGTTTTTATCAGCTGGAACGACAGCATTTCAGCTTTATATTCATGGGCAGATGCCTTCACTAGTTAGTAATCTAAAGGCAGAAGGATATTCTGGAAATAAAGCGATGCATCCGTTCAATCCGTATAATTATAATCGACCAGCTGTATATAAAGATTTTGGATTTACGGATTTTATTGATAAATTTGACTTTCCTAAGAATGTAAAAAGGGTTAGAGAGTATATTTCTGATGAGGCAAATGTAGATCGCATTATTTCTGAATATGAAAAGAATCGTAAGAAGACAGATCAGCCATTTTATATGTATAATATGACGATCCAGAATCACAGCCCTTATGATAAGGATGCAGCCAACTTTAAACAGCCAATCAAGATTGAAAGCAGCAAATATGATGCTGAGGCCAACAGATATCTAAATCTGATCAAATATTCAGATGACAGTTTAAAACAGCTGACAAGTTATTTTGAAAAATGTAAAGAGCCAACGATCATTTTATTTTTAGGAGATCATCAGCCAAGATTGACAGATGAATTTATGAATAAGATCACAAACGGTCAATATCAGACTTGGAGCAGCGAACAGATGATGAAGCGTTATCAGGTACCATTCGTGATCTGGGCCAATTATGACATTAAAGAACAGCATATAGAGAAGACAAGCATGAACTATATCCAAAGTATCCTGACCAAGACAGCTGGAGTAAAGATGACAGGATATCAGAGATTTTTAAATGAGGTTCGAAAAGAAGTTCCAACGATCACATCGCAGGGATATTGGGGAAAGAATGGAAAATTTTATCAGATTAATGATAAAGGATCACCATATTATGGTATAATACAGAAGTATCGTATGATTCAGTACAATATGATGTTTGATAAGAAGAATCGCAGAGATTCATTCTTTGAAGTAAGTAAATAGGAGTGCACGTATGAAGCAACTGATTAAGAATATTACGATTCAGATATATAAAGTATTAACATATCTGATTCCAGTAAATAAAAAGATGATTATATTTCAGAGCAGCAATGGACGTAACTATACAGGAAATCCGAGATATATCTATGAAGAGATGGTAAGAGAAGGCCTTGATCAAGAATATGAATGTATCTGGTTTTTCTTTGATACAAGTATAGAAGTTCCAGGTAAATGCAAGAAGATACGGAATAATTATTTCCCATATTTTTGGTATTTAATGAGAGCAGGAATCTGGGTATTTGATAGTCGTCAGCCATTATATGTGCGTAAGAAGAAGCATATCACATACATTCAGACATGGCACGGAACACCGCTTAAGAAGCTTGCGCTTGATATGGACCGAATGGATATGGGTGGAAGTACGGATATTGAGAATTATCATGAACAGTTTAGAGTAACATGTAAGGATTGGGATTATCTAGTATCACAGAATAAGTTTTCTACAGATATTTTCAGATCATGTTTTGCATTTAAAGATCGTCCGATCTTACAGATCGGATATCCAAGGAATGATATTTTGATCAATGATAATTCTCCTGCTAAGATCAGAGAATACAAAGAAAAACTTGGACTTCCATTGGATAAGAAGATCATATTATATGCTCCAACTTGGAGAGATAATGAATATAGCGAGAAAGGAAAGTACAAATTTGCTTCAAAACTAGATTTTGATAAAGCAAAGGAGGCATTATCAGATGAATATATATTCATTGTAAAATATCATTATCTTGTATCAGATAAGATTGATTGGACACCATATAAAGGATTCGTTTATACATTCGACGAGACAAAAGATATTGCATGGTTATACCTTGTGTCAGATATGTTGATCACGGACTATTCTTCTGTAATGTTTGATTATAGTATTCTTAACAGGCCGATGTTATTCTTTGCATATGATCTGGAAGACTACAAGGAGAATCTGAGAGGATTTTATTTTGACTTTGTCAATGATATTCCAGGGCCGATTTCAAGAGATACAGATCAGTTGATCAAAGATATTAAAGAATATAATGAAGATAGTTGGAAAGAAAAATATAAGAATTATCATGATAAATTCAATGGCATAGATGATGGACATGCTTCACAGAAGGTCATTGACGTGATAAAGAAGGTAAGCAGATAGAAATCTGCCGAACAATAACACAGTCAGGAGGTTTGAAAACAATATGGTAACGATTCTGTTAGCGACATTGAATGGAGAGGATTATTTAAAAGCGCAGTTAGAATCAATTGCAGCTCAGACCTATGAAAACTGGCAGCTGGTCGTGGGTGATGATGGTTCTACGGATGGTACGATCAGCATTCTTGAAGAATTCAGTAAACAATATCCGGAACAAGTGACGATCATTAAGAATGATCCGCCACAGGGAAGTGCCAAAGACAATTTTATTTCACTGATCCAAAATTCTTACGGACCGTATTTTATGTTTTGTGATCAGGATGATGTGTGGAAACCAGATAAGATTTATCTGACATTACAGAAGATGGAAGCGTTAGAGGCAAGATATGGAGAGAAAACACCGATCTTGGTTCATTCAGATCTGTCAGTTGCAGATCATAACTTAGAGATGGTTGCAGAGTCATTCTTTCAGTATGCGAATATTCCAAAGAGAATTGTATTGAATCAATTGATGGTACAAAATTCTGTGACAGGGTGTACGATGATGATCAATCGTTGTCTGCAACAATATTTTTTACGGCCGTTACCGATGTCTAAGATCATCATGCATGATTATTGGGCGGCATTGATCGCGAAAGTGTTTGGCAAGATTGGTTTTGTAAATGAGCCAACGATGTATTACCGTCAGCATGGTAATAATTCTGTTGGTGCGAAAGATGCAAAGAATCCCGTCTTTTTGTATCATCGTCTCAAAGAAGGAAAGAACAGCTATCGCCGTATGATGATTGAATCTATGGAGCAGATGCAGGGATTTGTTGAGACATATGGGGAAGAGATTGATAATCTGGATGTTTATGAACTTCTTGAGAGTTATGGAGAATTGTATTATAAAGGAAAGATCAAACGATTGAGTTTTTATAAAAATCATCACGTATTAAAGGAAGGAAATATCCGAAAGCTGATGCAGTGGCTTTGGGGATAGGAATATTTATGAAAAAAGCATTAGGACTTGCAGGAAAATATGTGATCATGTTTCTCTCGTGTTTATTTCCAAGAAGCAGAAAGATATATATCTTTGGAGCATGGCTTGGAGAACAGTTTGCAGATAATCCAAAATATCTGTTTTTAGAAGCACAAGAGCATAAAGGGATCCGTCCGATATGGATCACGAAGAATGAATCAGTTTGCAGAAAAGTCAAGGAGCTTGGATATGAAGCTTATATGTTTGACAGTTTCAAAGGGATTTTAATGCAGCTTCGGGCCAAATACGTGGTAGTCTGCAATGGGATCAGTGATGTAAATCATACATTTATGGGACGAGCAGTATTCTTAAATCTTTGGCATGGGGTTCCATTAAAGAAAGTTGGCTATGATGATGATAAGGTCAAGAATTGGGATAGCAAGGGTCAGAAAATCCGAAGAATGATTCAGGAAATCCCATTAGGAAAAGAGTATGTAGTAGCAACAAGTGATTTTTATGCACCGATCTATGAAAGTGCATTTCGAAGATCAAAGAGACATATCATAACATTGGGACAGCCAAGGAATGATATATTCTATGATCAAAGTGGAAAATTTCATGCTTCTCATCAGTTATCAAAAGCGGCAAAAGGAAAGAAAGTCATCTTATATACGCCGACACACAGGAAAGAAGGTAAAGTGGCATTTCCTTTGGAAGAACATTTTGATTTTAAAGTGCTCAATGATTGGTGTATCCAAAATGATATTTTGTTCGTGATCCGGCGCCATTTTTATCATAAAGGTGAGAAAGTAGATTTCTCCATGTATTCTAATATAACAGATATCACAGAGAGATCCATGGATATTCAGGAATTATTAATGGATACGGATATTCTGGTTACAGATTATTCAAGCACATATATAGATTATCTATTACTGGACCGGCCGGTAGTCTTTTATAATTTTGATTATCAGGATTATCTGGAGCATGATCGTGGTATGTATTGCGATTATGAGAAGGCGGCTCCGGGATATAAGGCAGAGACATTTGAAGCCTTGATGGAAGAATTCGAACGTCTGGTACAAGGCGAAGATCATTTTAAAGAGGTCAGAAGGCAGGCAAGGGATTTCTTTTACTGCAAAGAAGGCCAGGGAATGGTTGGAGAAACATTGTTAGGAATCTTGAAGAATATAAAATAAAAAGAAGCTTTTGATCTATGAGTGAATCCATAGATCAAGAGCTTCTTTTTTGCATTTTGAGTTGATATTCAGGATTAATATCCAGCACGATAAATAATCTTCTGATTGATACGGCTAAGCTCATCACTGACTTGATAATCCGATGTACCAAAGAGGTATTTATGTGCGCGGATCGCATTCTCTTTCAATGTTGTAGGGAATCCATAATAAGTACCATAATAACGGAGTTCTTTCTGGTCCCAAGGGAATCCCTGCTGATCTTTGATGTCATACTTGAAAACAGATAAGAACATATCAAACAATTCATCCTGACTCATATTTGTCTTTACCTGAGGAAGTATCTCATCCATAACAGACATCATCTTCAAAGGATTTTTCTTGGCTTTGTCAAAAATCTTCTGAAGGACTTCTCGTTGTCTTCCGGCTCTTGCAAGGTCACCGCCAGCGGTATAACGGATTCTGGAATAAGCAACGGCTTGATTTCCATCCAGAGTATAAGTACCGGCAGAAGAAAGTTTTGGAGAATGTCCACCGTTGATACGATTCATGTCACCGATATAAGCATTTAAATTCTTTAAGATGCTTTTATCGACTTTTACTTCGATTCCGCCAACAGCATCAACGATATCAGCAAGAATCTTAAAGTTTACAGTTGCGTATTTTTCAATATTCAGATCAAGATTACGATTGATCGTGCTGATCGCAAGCTCTGGACCACCCCAAGAATAAGCGGCGTTGATCTTACTGTATTTTCCATTAATACTTACATATGTATCACGATAGATCGATAACAGTTTGACATCTTTGGTTGAATTGTTGATGCTGACAACTATGATAGAATCAGAACGGTTTCCACGATCTGACATACTTCCAGTCTGAGAATCAATTCCGAAAAAAGCATAGTTGGTATAGTCAGTCATATTGCTGTCTTTGTTTACAGTGACAAGCTGGCTGTGATCAAGACTTTTTGTTGATATTTTCCCAAGTTTTTTGTGAACTGTGGAAAGCGTAAGTCCGACTAATACAGCGATCACAAGAATGAGAATGATCAAGATCCGAAGTGGAGATCTTCTTCTTCGTTTTCGCTTTGTGTGTTTGGCATGTTTTGTATGCTGTGCTGTCATAATGTATCCCTCCAGATTTCCTTAAATAGTTAAGTTTGTACAGAAAAAAGGATGAAAAACTCCATCCTTTTCTTGCTGTTTAATATGCATTTTTATTGACAAATCCCTTAAAGAATGTAAGAAATAATATCTTGATATCAAGTCCCAAAGACCAATTCTCAATATAATACAGGTCATGCTCGATTCTGCTTCGGATGGAAGTATCACCACGGAATCCATTGACCTGAGCCCATCCAGTAATACCTGGACGAACTTGATGCTTGATCATATAACGAGGAATCTCTTCTTTAAATTTCTCGACAAACAAAGGTCGTTCTGGACGTGGCCCTATCAGACTCATATCGCCTTTTAATACATTCCAGAATTGAGGAAGTTCATCAAGGCTTGTCTTACGGATCACACGCCCAACAGGTGTAACACGGACATCGTTCTTGGTTGTCCATTCTTTGGCCTCTTTCTTAGGGTCCTGTACACCCATGGAACGGAATTTGTACATCTTAAAAGGTTTATTCCCAAGACCGATACGTTCTTGAGCAAAAATGATCGGTCCAGGAGAACTCTTCTTCACAAGGATCGCAACGATAAGCATGATCGGTGAGAATAAGATCAACGCAATGATAGAACCGATAATATCGATCAGACGTTTGATCAGTTTATTCATCGTATTTGTTAATGGTACGTTACGGATATTGATAACTGGGAGTCCGTCCAGATCTTCAGTGTATGGGTTGGTGGAAATAAAGTTATAGTAATCTGGAACAAACTTTGTATGCACACCAGACTTCTCACAGATTGCAACGATCTGTTCCAGTTTATGGTATTCATTCAGATTCAGAGTGATCGCAACTTCATCAAGAGATGTCTTCTCAAGATAAGCGGCAAGATCTGAAAGTGTACCGATCTTCTTGATTCCACGATATTCAAAATTATCACTGACAAGATCATCAAAAATCCCATGAACTTTTAAGCCCCATTGAGGATTTGATTTGATGCGGTCGATATATGCAGCTGCTGAAGTACTGAAACCGATAAATACCGTATGTTTGATATTGCGTCCTTTCTTACGATTCGTTTTCAAAATCCTGCGTATGATATATCTGGATAAAAGACCAAAAATAAAGTTAAATAAATAAAATAACAGATATAAAGAACGAGGAAAGTTCTGAATCTGCCATACAGTGATCACAAATGCAGAAAGTCCAAGTCCGATCAGATTCGCTTTGACCAGATTCACAAGTTCCTTGGAACCACGCTGGTAACGCTTTGGTGTATAAAGACCAAAGAACGAATACAATAACAATAACAGGATCAAAGAGCTGATCAGCGGTTTCTGATATTGATAAAACTCTGGATAATAGCGGTTGAGATCGAAAATCTCCTGATTCAGCCAGAATCCAAAGATCGTGCATTTAAATCTTATATACCATGCTGCAAATCCTGCAAAATAAATGCAGACAGCATCCATCACGACATGCAGTCTGTTTAAGTAAGTTTGGTTTTGTTTGATCATATGATAAATACTCCTTTTTCACTTCCTTCTATTATAAGGGATAAAAAGAGATCATACAATGACAAATGACTTAACTTTTTCTTATTTTTGTATTTTGTACTTATTGACACTCTCATCATTTTCACGAAAAATGAGAAAAAAGAGGAAATCATTTTTTAGTAACATATTAATCACAGTTTTTACACATTTATAAGATATATTTATCTCATAAAAGATAAAGGTCGAAACAAAAGATCAGGATCGAAAGGAGAATTAATCATGAGTGAATATAATACAAATCAGGATGGACAGTGGAAGACTTCCGATCAGTGGAGAGCGGAGGAAGCGAACGACCATTCCAATCCTAAGAAAAACAAAAATGGCGGCAGAGGAAAATATGTTGCAAAATTAGCAGCATCTGCAGTAGCTTTTGGATTGATCGCAGGGCTTGTGATGCAGGGAGTCACATATGGATTTAGCAGAGCAGGCATTGGAAATGGTGCAACACAGCTTGCAACAACGAAGACAACAAGCAGCAGTTCAAGTACCAGCAGTAATGACCTCTCAGGTGTATCAAAAAATGTTATGCCATCGATCGTATCGATCACAGGAAAGTTCGAGACAACAAGCCAGAGTTGGTTTGGACAGACACAAAGCAGTGAATCCGAAGGTGTTGGTTCAGGTATCATCATTGGCAAGAAAGATGGTAAGATTTTAATCGTTACAAATAACCATGTCGTAGCAGATGCCAAATCTTTATCCGTAGGATTTGTGGATGGAAAGAGTGCAAGTGCAACCATTCGTGGTACTGACAGCGATGCGGACTTAGCGGTTGTAGAAGTAGATACAAAGAACATGAAATCTTCTACCTTAAAGAAGATCGCAGTGATCACATTAGGAGATTCCTCAAAATTACAGACAGGAGAAAGAGCGATCGCAATTGGTAATGCATTAGGATATGGACAGTCTGTCACAGGTGGTTATATCAGTGCATTAAATCGTCAGGTACAGTTGACAGACAAGACAATGACACTGATCCAGACAGATGCAGCGATCAACCCTGGAAATAGTGGTGGTGCTTTATTAAATAGCAAAGGTGAATTAATTGGTATTAATACAGTTAAATATTCTTCAGAAGATGTAGAAGGAATGGGATATGCGATTCCAATCAATACAGCAAGACCGATCATCAATAAACTGATCAAGAATGAGGCAACAAGTGAGAGTGAACAGGCATATTTAGGTGTATCAGGTCAGACGATCGACAGTTCTATGGCAAGCCAGTTTGATATGCCATCTGGTGTTTATGTACAGCAGGTGATCAAGAGTTCCCCAGCCCAGAAAGCAGGCATCAGTGCAGGAGATGTGATAGTATCCTTTAATGGAAGCAACGTTTCTACAATGGATGGATTAAAAGAAAAGATTTCAAACCTGAAAGCAGGCAAGAAAGTTAAAGTTGTTGTAAAACGTCAGAATCAGATGGGTACTTATGAGAAGAAGACACTGACAGTTACTCTTGGAAAGAAATCAGATGCACCAAGCACAAGCAGTAACAGCAGCAATAGCAATAGTAATAGTAATAACAGCAATAGTTACAACAATAATTATAATAATGAAAGTTCTAACAGCCAGTATTATAGTTTTGGACAGTAAAACCGGTTGAAAAAAGAACCAAAGAAAGATACAATAAAATGGAACCCTGTGAGTAGGCAGGGTTCCATTTTTTAGTCAGGAGAATATGCCTATGGTTATGATCGAAATTGAAAATATTAAGAAGTTTATGGCAGGTTTTTTAGGAGGAAATCTTTTTGATGATTTCTTGATGAGCGAAGGAAAACTGTCCATGAACATTTCGTATGAATTTGATGGAAAGATCTTAAAAGAATTTTATGATACAGAAGAATGGAAAGAGATGAAACAATATCCATATGTAACGTGGGAAGAAGAGAAAGAAAAAATATTTTCTCTCGTAAAAGGGAAGAAGACACCGCTGTCTTTTCAATTTGTGATGATGTTAAAACCAGATCTTTCTCCAGAGTTTCTTGCCAAATATAATCTTGCAGTCCGAGAAGATGAAATAGCAGGATTATTTATCAACATTTTATACGACCGACAGGGATTAAAGTGTACATCAGGAGTGTCCAGAAAGACATTTGTACTGGATAAGACTTTGGAAGAAGCGTGGGATCAGGAAGTGAAAGAAAGATTTTTAACAAAGTACCTGTAAAATTTTTCACAAACTTCGGGAACTTAAAAGAAACTTTGTTTGCATGTTTCTTTTTGCGTAGATATATGTTAGAATAAGTAGTAATGAATACCAGATAAGAAAGTTGTAAAAAGGAGATACGAATATGAGTTTTCATATTGTTTGTGACAGCTGTACGGATTTGACAGAAGAAGATTTAAAAAAAGGATGTTATACTTTAGTACCCCTGACATTATTAGTGGATGGAGAAGAAATCATAGATGATGAAACATTTGATCAGGCAGATTTCTTAGCAAAGGTTGCAGCAAGTAAAGAGGCTGTGAAGTCAGCATGCCCTGCACCAGAGAGTTATATGGAAGCATATTCCAAGGCAGATGATATATATGTGGTAACATTATCTGCAGAATTAAGTGGATCATACAACAGTGCAGTTTTAGGAAAGAATCTATATGAAGAAGAGAACGGAACAAAGAATATTCATGTAGTGAATTCCAGAGGAGCCGCTACGACTCAGGTTCTGATCGCACGTAAGCTCAACGAATATGCAAGTCAGGGAATGCCATTTGAAGAAGTGGTTGATAAGATTGAAGAGTATACAACAAGTCTTAGAACATATTTTGTTTTGGAGACACTAGAAGTACTAAGAAAGAACGGAAGATTATCAAGACTATCTGCAACGATCGCCGGTGCATTAAATATCAAACCAGTCATGATCGGTACAAGAGACGGCGTGATCCAGAAAGCAGCCCAGGCAAGAGGAATGAAGAAAGCACTCGCGAAGATGGTAGAACACATGGGAAGCGAAGGAAGAGATCTCACAAGAAGACAATTCGTCATTTCACACTGCAATTGCTACGAGAGAGCTGTTTATGTGAAAGAATTGATCAAGAAGCACTTACACGCAGAAGACGTTGATATTGTAGATACTAAAGGAGTCAGCAGTTTGTATGCATGCGATGGAGGAATCATTGTATCATATTAGATTCTGGTTTTGTGAATAGGCGTGCATATATGTAATAGCGTCTAACATACATTCATCAGCTGGATTTTCTTAATTTTATGATTGAAAGTCTTCAGGTATTTAGAGAAAAAATAAAAGATAGCATGTGAGCAACGATCGAACTCCGTCAATGGAATTCGTGTTGCTCACATGCTATCTTTTATTTTTTCTCTAAATACTCGATGACCTTCAACTCATACAATTTAAAATTGTTACAAAATTAACGTGATTATACACAAAAATGAACCGGATTGTTACGAAATTAACGTACAAATTGCACAAAAAACACTTGAATTTGTCGAAAAATGTGCGTATAATGAGAGTCAATATACTGATATAGAGGAATTAAGGAGGATGAGTCATGAGTCGTTTGGAATTAAGGTCTCCGAACCAGGCACAGCTGGTTGTGGAAGGTCTTTATAAGGATTTGGAACGAAGAATCGAGTCAAGCCCGCCAGGGTTATGTCCGGTTGATATGTCCAGAGCATTTTTGGAGATCTGTCATGCACAGAGCTGTGGAAAGTGTGTTCCATGTCGTGTAGGACTTGGACAGTTAAAGAATCTGATCACTGATGTTTTAGATGGCAAAGCAACGATCCGAACTTTAACAGAGATACATGAAACAGCAAAATCCATTATGGAATCTGCAGATTGTGCGATTGGCTATGAGGCAGCCAATATGGTATACAAAGGAGCCATTGGATTTAAAGATGATTATGTAGAACATATCATGTATCATCGATGCTTAAGTACGTTAAAGCAGCCAGTGCCATGTGTATCCAGATGTCCTGCGAGAGTGGATATTCCGGGATATATTGCGTTGGTACGTGAAGGAAGATATGAGGATGCGATCCGTCTGATCAGAAAAGATAATCCATTTCCAACAACATGTGGATTTATCTGCGAGCATCCATGTGAAGCATTATGCCGTAGAAATATGATCGATGATGCGGTGAATATCCGTGGATTAAAACGTATGGCAGCAGATGCAGCAGGATACGTTGCACCGCCAGAATGTGCAGAATCTACAGGGAAGAATATTGCCGTTGTAGGTGGTGGACCAGGTGGATTAAGTGCAGCATATTTCTTACAGTTGATGGGGCATCAGGTAACCGTATATGAGATGCTTCCAAAACTTGGAGGAATGTTACGCTATGGAATTCCAAACTACAGACTGCCCAAAGAACGCTTAGATGATGATATTCAGGCAATCTTAGACACAGGAGTCAAAGTAGATTGTGGAAAGGCTATCGGCAAAGATTATTCCATTGTGGATTTAAAAGAAAAATACGATGCTGTACTGATCACGATCGGTGCAAGCACAGATAAGAAGTTAGGATTAGAAGGCGAAGATGCCAAAGGCGTTATTTCAGCGGTACAGTTCTTAAGAGATGTCGGATACGGAACACAGGAAAGCCTGGAAGGAAAAGAAGTTGCCGTGATCGGTGGTGGAAATGTTTCCATGGATGCAGTTCGTACATCTGTAAGATTAGGTGCGAAGAAAGTCAGCATCGTATATCGAAGAAGAGTTGCCGATATGACAGCACTTCCAGATGAGATTTCAGGAGCAGAAGCAGAAGGTGTTGAGATCAAGACATTGATGGCACCTTCAAGAATCGAAAAAGACGAAGAAGGCAATGTCAAAGGTATATGGGTAATACCACAGATGATCAGTAATATCAAAGGTGGAAGAGCATCTGTAAAGCCAACAGGGGAAGATGACGTATTTATCCCATGTCAGACACTGATCGTAGCGATCGGTCAGGATATCGAATATCAGCATTTCGAAGAAGCAGGAGTTCCCGTACAGAGAGGAAAGATCAACGTAGAGAAATTTGGTGGATTCGAAGAGATGCCAGGAGTATTTGCAGGTGGAGACTGTGCGACAGGTCCATCCACAGTTATTTCAGCAATCGCAGCAGGTAAAGTTATCGCAGCCAATATCGATGAATATCTGGGATATCATCATGAAATCACAGCAGATGTTGAGATTCCAGAACCTAAGTTAGAAGATAAACCAGCATGTGGAAGAGTTAATCTTACAGAGAGAGAAGTTGGAGAGAGAGTTAAAGACTTTGAAGGAGTCGAAAACTGTATGACAGAGAAAGAAGCATGCCAGGAGGCAGGAAGATGTCTTCGCTGTGACCACTTTGGTTATGGTATTTTCAAAGGAGGTAGGGATACAAAATGGTAAATATTACAATAGATAACCACACGATCGCTGTACCTTCTGGAACAACGATCATGGAAGCAGCAGCCTCCATTCATATACCGATTCCAAAGCTTTGTTATTTAAAAGATATCAATGAAATTGGAGCGTGCAGAGTCTGCGTTGTAGAAATTGAAGGACAGGATCATCTGGTAACATCCTGTAATAACGTGGTAGAAGAAGGAATGACGATCTATACAAACAGTCCGAAAGTACGCAGAAACCGAAAACATACGGTAGAGATGATCCTTTCCCAGCACGATGCACAATGTGCAACTTGTGTAAGAAGCGGAAATTGTACACTTCAGACGGTTGCCAATGATCTGAATATTGTAGACAGCCCTTATAAGAAGGAAATCTGTATCGAAGAATGGGATACAAGATATCCATTGGTACGTGATGCAAGCAAATGTGTCAAATGTATGCGTTGTATACAAGTATGCGACAAGATTCAGGGAATGCATATCTGGGATGTATCTGGAACTGGAGCAAGAACAACAGTTGGAGTTTCAGAAAACAGAGATATCAAAACAGCAGATTGTGCATTATGTGGACAGTGTATCACACATTGTCCAACAGGAGCATTACGTGAACGAGATGATACAGACAAATTATATCGTGCATTAGAAGATAAAGATACGATCGTGGTAGCACAGATTGCACCAGCAGTTCGTGCTGCATGGGGAGAAAGTCTTGGATTATCAAGAGAAGAAGCAACAGTTGAGAAGATCGTAGATGCACTTCGAAGGATCGGTGTAGATTATGTATTTGATACAACATTTTCAGCAGATCTTACGATCATGGAAGAAGGAACGGAATTTGTCGAGAGATTTACAAATGGAGATCTTGATATGTATCCAATGTTTACATCCTGTTGTCCAGGATGGGTACGTTTCATCAAATCTCAGTATCCACAGATGGTAAACAGATTATCTTCCGCCAAATCTCCACAGGAGATGTTTGGGGCAGTGATGAAGACTGCATTTGCAAAGAAGATGAACATCGACCCAGACCGTATTTTTGCATTATCCATTATGCCATGTGTTGCGAAGAAAGATGAAAGAGAGAAACCATTATTCCATGGTGAGTTTGCAGGACATGGAGTTGACTGTGTGTTAACAACAAGAGAATTGGACCGTCTGATCCGTGCTGACCATATTGATCCAAAGACATTAAAAGATGCAGCCTTTGATACTCCGTTTACTGAGGGAACCGGAGCAGGAGTGATCTTTGGAGCAACTGGCGGAGTTATGGAAGCGGCACTGCGTTCTTCGTATTACCTGATCACAGGAAAGAATCCAGAAGTAGATGCATTTAAACAGATTCGTGGAGTGAACAAAAACGGATGGACAGAAGCCCAATTTGAGATTGCTGGCAATACGATAGACATCGCAGTTGTGAGTGGACTTCAGAATACAAGGAATCTGATGGAAGCGATCCAGAAGAGAGAAGTACACTATCATTTTGTAGAAGTCATGGCCTGTCCAGGCGGATGTGTAGGTGGAGGCGGACAGCCGATCCATGAAGGAAAAGAACTGGCATCTGACCGTGGATCCAACCTGTACTTCCTGGATAAGACAGCCCATTTGAGATTTTCACACGAGAATCCAGATATCAAACATCTGTATGATGAATACTTTGGATCACCGGGAAGTCATAAAGCACATCAGTTACTGCATGTGTAAAAATAGCTGTTAATACCTTTTAATAAAGAAAATCCAGACATTTAGAAGATACAAATTCTAAATGTCTGGATTTTCTCTCTTTTTAACATAATTACCATCTTGGATTGTCAAGTACAGTTACTTCGCCATTGATCTCACAAACAATATGGCGGTATCCTTTGGTTTCGATCGTTCCATAATCATGTCCTGCATCTGCATCAAATACATAAAAAGCAGTCAGGACTTCATCTCCAGTATTAATGGTGCGGTGAGCATATCCACGGGGAACATACAATGCTTTCCCTTTTTCCATCCGTTCAACCCGCCAATCACCGTCAAGGTTTTCAAGCATCATATACCCTTCGCCTTTTAATGTATAATAAACTTCGGCAGTGTCTACGATCTGATGAAAATGTCCTTTCGTCATATAATATTCATTTCCAATCTTCCCAGGATGGATCATCGTTGTGCCGAATGCAAGATCACCGGCACGCTCTGGGCATCCAAGTTCATAAAACTCATAGATCAAAGGGTCTTCGTGTTTAAGAATTTCTTCAACAGCTTCTTGATCCTGATACATATTTTTCATCTGGGAAAGATAACGCTTTGTAGTATCTGCGTGCTTGGAAAGTCCGTTATTTAGATCAAAATCTAAAGTAAAAGCCTGATCCCAGTTAAACTGATTCATAAAATACCTCCTAAAAAATTGCCCTAGATCTCAAGTGTGGAAACGCCTTGTTCTTTCATCATAGCTTCGAATTCCTTGATGATCGAGATACCAGCACTTGTTCCGATACGTTGGGCACCGCACTCTATCATTTTCATAAATGTCTTGGCATCACGGATTCCACCAGCAGCTTTTACTTTTACCGCATCGCCAACATGCTCTTTCATTAATTTCACATCATCAAAAGTAGCACCGCCAGTACCGAAACCAGTGGATGTTTTGATAAAATCAGGTTTCACCTCTTTGGCGATTTCACAAAGCTTGATCTTCTCCTCATCATTAAGATAACAGTTTTCAAAAATGACTTTACAAGTAACATCTTTTTCATGGCAGGCAGCAACGATCTGTGACATCTCATCCTTGATATAATCCCAGTTAGAAGCCTTGACCTCTGTCTGATTTACAACATAATCAATCTCATTTGCACCATTTGTAATAGCATCTTTTGTATCAAAGACTTTAGAAGCGATCGTTGTCTGACCTAATGGGAAAGAGATAGCAGCTCCTGTATGAATATCCGTTCCTTCCAGTAACTTTGCACATAATCCAGACTGCACCTGATTGATCGCTACCATGGCAAAATGATAATCTTTTGCCTCATTACATAAGACTTCCATGTCTTTAGGAGAAGCATCCGTATGTAAATTTGTGTGATCGATCATTCTTGCAAGATCATCTAATGTATATGATTTCATAAAAAACCTCCTGTTTTTGCTGATATGTTTGTTTCATGTTAATTAAAATATAACATTATGTAATCATTATGTCAATACCAAAATAAGAAAAATAAATTGACATAAAATAAAAAATCCGATAAAGTGAAAGAAAAAAGAAAGAGAGTATAAAATGGGAGCATTTTATTTAGATATAAAAAAAGATTTATTAGATAAGATCTTAAGTGGAGTTTACCAGCAAGGAAGTATCATACCAAATGAATACGAATTAGCTGAGATCTACAACGTCAGCCGGCCGACGATCCGTAAGGCGGTACAGATTTTAGTGGATGAGGGATATTTAGAAAAACGTAAAAAACGAGGGACGATCGTATGTGATCCAACGATCCGGCAGGAATTTGCACAGGTGATTCAGACATTTAATAAAGAAGTAAAAGAAAAAGGACTGACTCCATCGACAAAAGTTCTGACATTCAAACAAGAAAAGGCAGAAGAAGAAGTCCGCCAGAAATTGAATCTCAAAGAAACAGAAAAAGTTTATAAACTGGTCAGATTGAGATACGTTGATGATCAGCCCAATGTTCTGGTTACAACGTATGTGCCATGCAGACTGTTTGAACATTTGTCAGAAGTTGATTTTGAAAAGGAGAGCTTATATCAGACATTTCATAAGGAAGGAAGAGATATCACATCCATACAGAGAAAGTTGGATGTGATCCTTGCAGATGAAACATGTGCGGATCTGTTAGATGTCAAAAATGGAGATCCTTTATTTTATTTTCATTCCACAGGATATGATGAAAGTCATACAGCGATTGAATATTCGATTGCGAAATATCGGGGAGATCGGAATAGCTTTGTTTTTCAACTTTCAAATAACGTGTATTATTCTTAATACATTTATTTACAAATATCAGTTTTTTCTGTATAATAAAGCACAATAAGCTGAAAACAGTGAATAAAACAATAAACAGCAACGCAGGAGGAATGACCATGAGCAAAATTCAGATGACCACTCCATTAGTAGAGATGGACGGAGATGAAATGACAAGAATTCTTTGGAAGATGATCAAAGATGAATTGTTATTACCATTTATTGATTTAAAAACAGAATATTATGACCTTGGGTTAGAACACAGAAACGAGACAAACGATCAGGTTACATTTGATTCCGCAGAAGCAACAAAGAAATATGGAGTTGCAGTCAAATGTGCAACGATCACTCCAAATGCAGCGCGTATGGATGAATATGATTTAAAAGAGATGTGGAAGAGTCCAAATGGAACAATCCGTGCGATCTTAGACGGAACAGTATTCCGTGCACCGATCACAGTCAAAGGAATCGAACCAACCGTCAGCAAATGGAAGAAACCAATCACGATCGCAAGACATGCCTATGGTGATGTATACAAAGGTGTGGAGATCAAAGTTCCAGGAGCAGGAAAAGCAGAATTAGTATTCACAGGAGAAGATGGAACAGAGATCAGAGAAACAATTCATGATTTTGACGGACCAGGAGTGATCCAGGGAATGCATAACATTGATGCATCTATTGCAAGTTTTGCAAGAAGCTGCTTTACATATGCATTAGACACAAAACAGGATCTGTGGTTTGCAACAAAAGATACGATCTCTAAGAAATACGATCACACATTCAAAGATATCTTCCAGGAAATCTTTGATGCAGAATACAAAGAGAAATTTGATGCAGCAGGAATTGAATATTTCTACACATTGATCGACGACGCAGTAGCCCGCGTTATGAAATCAGAAGGTGGATTTATCTGGGCATGTAAGAACTATGACGGAGATGTTATGAGTGATATGATCTCATCTGCATTTGGATCATTAGCAATGATGACATCTGTATTAGTATCACCACACGGATACTATGAATACGAAGCAGCTCATGGAACAGTACAGCGTCATTATTATAAACATCTGAAAGGTGAAGAGACATCTACAAACTCTGTCGCAACAATCTTCGCATGGACAGGAGCGTTAAGAAAACGTGGAGAATTAGATGGCAATGAAGAATTAATGGCATTTGCTGATAAACTTGAAAAAGCTACATTAGACACGATCGAGAGTGGTACAATGACAAAAGACTTGGCACTTATTACAACTCTTGAGAATGTGAATGCTGTGAATAGTGAAGAGTTTATTAAGGCAATTGCGGAACGCTTGAAATAGTGTTTAGTTTATGAGACAAAAATAAGGGACTGTAAAAAAGTCCCTTATTTTTGTCTCATAAAACTGAAGTCTATTCAAATCAGTATATAGAGGGTGTGTTACATTTCAAGGTATTTTTGAATTATATCCGTTTCAGATAAATCGATGTGTTTTAGAACAAAATCATAAAGAGGTTTTGCAAAGTCAGCATCTAAATCTAATTCTTCTACAATCTGATTAAAAGATTTTTGTTTCTTGACTTTTTTTAGAATTAATTTAATGAAACCACAGGACTCACCTTGTGATCTGCCTTCTAGTCTGCCTTCTAATCTGCCTTCTAATCGACCTTCCATTCTTCCTTTCTCTTCTAATTTTTCAAGTGCTTTACACATATTCACAGTACCTCCTTTTTGTTCAGATTTTATAGCATCGTTAATTAATTTTTGTGATTCAGTAATGCAACCAATTACCATGGCTAATTCGGATGATATATTTTTTTCTTTGTATATATCAGTGATTTTATCATATTTTTCGTCAAAAATAAATCTACTAATATTGAATATTGTGTTGACATCGTCGTTGTGAAATTTTAAATATTCACTTTTACGAAGCTCAATTAAGTTAAATTTATAATCCGAAATTAAAGGTTTAAAAGCATCTGGGATTTCCAGCATATCAATTAGGGAATGAGGACCGTCCCACGGATTTTCCCCATAGTAAATACATATTGTAAGAACACTGTGTAATCGATCCGTTTTCTTCATTCTCGATAGAAATTCATCTGTTGCAGTATAATCTTTTTCTTTTTTATGTTTTTTTGCAATTTCATTGTATTCTTTAAGATAAGAAAATGCATCCCCTAGCATGTGACGAAGTGGCATGGCATAGTGAATTTTTGATTGATTTTCAATTCCTAGAATTACGAAATCAACACCATAAGCAGATTTTTTGACGACATCGACAATTCTTTTTACAGTTTCAGCATAACCGTGGAATTGCAATAAGGACGAAACATCAGTGTCAACTTCTGTGAGATCATCAGGATTTAATTTTGGATTTCCATCAAAGAAGCATGCATTAAAAAGATCAGCAAAACGTTTGTTATCTTTCCAGAAATTTTTAAGGATAGTATCGGGTGTTATTTTGTTTTTTACCTTTGTCATATGAATATTAGACCTCCTTTGGAGCGTAGAAATGGACAGGTATGGATCTGATTATGCAGAAATGGTAATTGAGAAATGCAAGATAGAAGATACATGTCCAACAATAGTTTCATTGTGATTATACTAGCAAAAACAAGAACAAATGTCAATATATGTAAAAAGATGAGCATAAATAAAATGATAAATATATATTTAAGGAGAAATTAAATAATGAAACAAAAAAGACAGAAAATATTTAATTTTTTACAATAAAATAGAGGCTATGAAATTATAATATATGTAAAAATCATAGCCTCTATTAGAATTCTTAAATTATGAATGATTTGGGTGATTAGCATCCGCTTGCTCAAGGGTTCCATAGTGATTCCATCTTCTATTTTTATTTCCACTATATGTACACCAATAAACAGTATCTCCAGGAGATAGTTTATTATTATGATCATTATCGTCATAACCACAATAAGTACCACTGATCCATCCTTGTTGACCATTATGTTCTTGAACCTTTTCAAAAACACCACCATTATCAGTAATTACACGATTGGCAGTTTTATCTCCGCATGTATGTGAAGTTCCTAATGGAGAATGAGATACTCCGTATCCGTATTCGCGTACACCACCCCACTTATCAGCGTTTCCAGTCCATCCATTACTTCCACGCTCACAAGCTAAAAAATAACATGCTGCTACATATTCATCTGCCACAAATGCTTCTTCAAAAGCCATTGGCTTTTCATACATTTTCTTCATAACAACTTCCCCCTTTTAATATTATATGTCAATAAATCATCATTCTTAACCCCCAGAATTTAATCCCATTATAATCTTAAATTCTGAATTTTGCAATCATTTGTAGAGAAAAATGATTGTTTTTAGCGTGATTTTCGAATTTCGGTATTTTTTTAAGCCTTGAAGAGCTGTTAGAAGATCAATAACTGTATATTGAAATAGCAGATTACGAAAAAAAAATGCCTTTTACAGATGGTTTATTGCATTAAATGGAAAATTCTAGTATAATATAGTCATGAAAAAAGATGTTGCAGAATGATAACGCAATATAAGATGAAGATAGAATTTGTATAGAAGGAAAGGGGAAAAGGTTATGAAAAGAAGATATGAAAGACCAAGTGCTTATATAGAAGAATTTACACCGAATGAGTATGTGGCGGCTTGCGGAGATAGCGGAACGGTGTATATGTTTAGATGTGATGCTGGTGGTGGATATTCTGGAACAGTGTGGTTAGAAACAAATGGAGAACCAGGATTGCAGAAAAAAGGAAGATGGGAAGGATGGGGAAAATACCATCCAGGAGATGAAAAACTTGGTGGTTATCATGCTTGTGGTACTACACATGAGGCTAATTCAACGGATAAGTTTTTAGATGGATATTATATAATGAAAGGGTCTGATAGACCACAAAATGTCATTGTATGGAGAGGTCCTAAAGGAGATAATACGCATTGTACAACTAATTTAAATATGAAAGAATGGGCAACAGCGAAATCATAAAAAATACAAAAAAGAACCGACCTACCGGTTCTTTTTTATTACAGGGAGAGTGATCATGGACCTATTTGACACTAACACTACCTTCGAACGCCAACTTTTCGCAAAGGCAGCAAGGAACCGTATTCCGCTTTATGGAGTACTGGAGTTATTGCCTCTCTGCAATCTAAACTGTGACATGTGCTACGTCCATTTATCCAAACAAGAAGTGCAGTCCCAAGGAAGATTGCGAAGTTTGGATGAATGGATTTCCCTTGCAAAGCAAATGAAAGATGCAGGGACATTGTTCTTGTTGTTAACGGGTGGAGAGCCTTTATTATTCCCTCAATTTAAAGAATTATACTGTGTATTAAAAGATATGGGTATGATCCTTACGCTCAATACCAATGGGACGTTGATCAATGAGGAATGGGCGGAATTTTTTGCGAAGAATAAGCCAAGAAGGATAAATATAACTTTATATGGATCAAAGAATGAGACATACGAGAATCTATGCCATATGAAGGATGGATTTGACAAAACGATCAGAGGGATTGAATTATTAAAAAAATATGAGATTGATGTCAAGATCAATGGAAGTCTTGTGAAGAAGAATTTTCGTGACAGGATGGAGATCATAGATATCGGAGAAAAGTATGATATCCCGGTTCGAATCGATACTTATATGTATCCATCCGTGCGTGAGCGGACAACTCCTTTTAATTTTCAGGAGAGATTAGACCCAGAGGATGCTGCAAAGGCAAGGGTTGAAATCTTACACCGGGAAATGGGAGATGAACTTTTTGAGCAATATGCGAAGCAGACTATTTATCTGGCAGAACATACGGAAGAAGGAGATGCCTGTCCGGGGCATATGACATGCCGGGCTGGGCAGAGTTCGTTTGTAGTTAATTGGCAAGGCATGATACGTTCATGTATCGTGTTAGATCAGCCAAGTTATGATGCCTTTGACACAACGGATGATTTTATGACATTATGGAATAAGATCGTGAAAGAAACAGAAGAGATCAAAACAAGTATGGAATGCAATCAATGCAAATTAAGACATGTATGTAACACATGTGCAGCGGCAGCAATTGCAGAATGTGGAGATTCTGAGGGCGTTTCAAAATATTTATGTGAATATACGAAGGAAACAGTTAGGAATTTAAAAGAGTTTTATTAAGAAACAAAATGTGGAGAAAGAAGTTGTATAAAGGACTGAGACTGTTTCAAGTTTTGTGTAAACACAAAAAACTGATATAAGATTAATCAATAGTTATGAGGGTTATGAGTCAAATTTTGACTCATAGCCCTTATCTGCATTATACAAAAGATTTTAGGCATGTCAAATAAACCTGTCTAAAAACACAGATTTTTAATACATATATTTTTCTAATCGTTCTTCAAAAAATATATCTAATTGTGCACGGATCTGGCTCCAGTCTCTTCTGCGACCAGTCCATTTTTTTGTGATGTCCATCGTTGCCAAATAAAGCATTTTTAATAAGCTGTCATCAGTTGGAAATACAGTTTTGCTTTTTGTCACTTTTCGCAACTGACGATTGAATCCTTCGATGGCATTTGTTGTATAAATAAGTTTTCTAACCTGTTCTGGATATTTAAAATAAGTAGCCAGTGTTGCCCAGCGTTCGCTCCATGATTTATAGATTTTTGGATATTTTGAGTTCCACTTTTCTCCGAAATCTTCAAGATTTTCTAAAGCGATCTCTTCCGTTGGTGCAGCATAGACTGCCTTTAGGTCAGCCATTACTTTTCGATTGTCTTTATAAGATACATATCTTGTGGTATTTCGTATCTGATGAATGATGCACTGTTGTATCTCTGTCTGTGGAAATACAGCTTCGATTGCCTGTGGAAATCCTGTCAGTCCATCCACACATGTGATCAGAATATCTTCAACGCCACGATTTTTCAGCCCATTGATGATAGAAAGCCAAAATTTAGCACTTTTATTATCACCCACATACATTCCAAGGACTTCTTTTTTACCATCCATGGTGACCCAAAGAGCGATATAAACAGCACGTTTTACAATTCGGCCTTCACTTCGCACATGATAGTGGATTGCATCCATATAAACAACTGCATAGACTTCTTCCAAAGGTCTTTCCTGCCATTCTTTTACGATCGGAAGGATCTTATCTGTAATCCTGCTGATCGTACTGTCTGATATATCAATGTCGTAGAGTTCTTTCATGTGAGATTCAATATCTCCGGTCGTCATGCCTTTTGCATACATGGAGAGAATCTTTTCCTCCATGTCCTGGGTAACAGTATTCTGATATTTTTTGATTAATCTGGGTTCATATTCGCCATTACGATCACGAGGAACAGCGATTTCCATATCCCCATAACTGGTATGCATGGTTTTCCCAGAATGACCATTGCGACTGTTATTGGTATCTTTATTACGATAATCATATCTGGAATAGCCTAGTTCCTCATTAAGTTCTTCATCCAGAGCACCTTCAAGGATCACTGACATCATATCACGCATGATTGCATTAACATCTGTTCCATTTTTTACACTGATATCATTGTCCTTTAAATATCCTTGCATTAATTGTCTTAATGCTGCTTTTTGTGGTGTGTCTCCTTTTCTTCTTCCCATAAAAAACCTCCAAACTGAGTAATATTATCTTACATCAGTTTGAAGGTTTACACAAACTTTGGGATACTCCCAAAGGACTTCCTTCTCCATATTTCATATATAATAAGTTATTCAATATTCTCAAGATACTTCTGAACCATTTCATCCTCGCCTAAATCTATATGCTTCAATACAAAATCATACAAAGGCTGCACAACATCCGCATCTTCTTCCAATTCATCTACAATTTGGTCAAAAGATTTATTTTTATGAACCTTTTTTAGGATTAATTTAAGTTTAGTGACTATTTGTCCTTGTAATCTACCCTCTAATCTACCTTCCTGACGACCTCTTTCCTCTAATTTTTCGAGTGCCTTACACATATTCACGCTACCTCCTTTTTCTTCTGATTCCACAGCATCATTGATCAATTTTTGTGATTCTGTAATGCAGCCAATAACCATAGCTAATTCTGAAGATATATTTTCATCTTTAAATATATCAGTGATTTTATCATATTTTTCGTCGAAAATAAACCTACTGATATTAAATATTTTATCAACATCATTATTATGAAATTTTAAATGCTCACTCTTCCTAAGTTCGATCAAGTTGAATTTATAATCGGAAATCAAAGGCTTAAAAGCATCAGGAATTTCTAACATATCAATTAAGGAACGAGGACCATCCCACGGAGTTTCACCGTAATAGATGCAAATGGTAAGTACGCTATGTAATCGGTCAGTTTTCTTCATTTTAGATAGAAATTCGTCTGGTGTTCCATGAGGTTTTTCATCTTTATATTTTTTTGCAATTTCATTATATTCTTTGAGATATGAAAAAGCATCTCCAAGCATATGTCGAAGTGGCATTGCATAGTGGATCTTTGCTTGATTTTCAATTCCAAGGATTACAAAATCAACGCCATAAGCAGATTTTTTGACAACATCAACAATCTTTTTTACAGTCTCAGCATAACCATGAAATTGTAATAAAGAAGAAATATCAGTATCGACTTCTGTAAGATCATCTGGATTCAATTCTGGATTTCCATCAAAGAAACATGCATTGAAAAGATCTGCAAAGCGATTATTATCTTTCCAGAAGTTTTTCAGAATGGTATCGGGTGTTATTTTGCTCTTTACTTTTGTCATATGTGTATTGTGCCTCCTTTAAGTGATACAAATGGACAGGTATTGATCTGATTATGTGGAAATGAAAAATTAGAATTGCAATATAGAATATACATGCCCAATGATAGATAGTTTGTAAAATGATATTAACAAAAACAGTCTATAATGTCAATATATGGAAATGAAAACGCAAATAAAAACTTTCTTTTTCCGCCATCTCATCATATAATAAAACAGAATGTACAAGAAAGAAGGGAGCCAAATGAAAGACCTAGACGCAATGGATTCCATGGAAAAGATGCTGGTCCAGAAAGCATATCAAAGACAAGCTCCAGTGAATGGTAGTCTGGAATTATTACCACTTTGTAATATGAACTGCGATATGTGTTATGTTCGTTTATCCAAGGCAGAGATGGAACAAAAAGGCCGTTTAAGAACCAAAGAAGAATGGATCAGACTGGCTCATCAGATGAAGGAGGCAGGAACGTTATTTCTGTTATTGACAGGAGGAGAGCCGTTATTATTTCCGGGATTTAAGGAAGTATATATCGAACTGCAGAAGATGGGAATGATTCTTACGATCAATACAAATGGAACGCTGATCAATGAAGAATGGGCAGATTTCTTCCAGAAATATAAGCCAAGAAGAATGAATATTACTTTATATGGAGCAGATGACCAGGCGTATGAGCAGTTATGTCATTATCCAGGTGGATTTCAGAAGACGGTCAATGCAGTCAGGCTGCTAAGGGACAGGGAGATTGATGTAAAGATTAATGGAAGCATCACTTCAAAGAATGAAGAGGATATCAGGAAGATTTTAGATATTGCAGATGATCTGGATGCAGCCGTGAACATTGATACCTATATGTATCCGGCAAGCAGAGAAAGAAATAAACCATTTGATGAACAAAGCCGAATGAATCCAAAGGATGCAGCGATGGCGAAGAAGTTGATCTTTCAACATCAATGGGGTGAAGAAGCTCTTAGAGAATATCAGGATTATGTGATCAGCATGGTTGAAGATCATCCGCAAAATATGCAATACAGCAGGCACATTTTATGCCTGGCAGGCAATTGCTCTTTTACGATCAATTGGCAGGGGATGATACGTCCATGTGTGATGCAAAGTCAACCAGAAGTGAATGTATTTGCAGAAGGTTTTCAAAGAAGCTGGGAAATGATATCAGCACAGACGAAAGAGATCTTGATCAATGAAAGGTGTACAGAATGCAAATATCGTCCAATCTGTAATACATGTGCGGCGGCAGCTTTATTAGAAACAGGAGATTATGAAGGAATTCCGGAATATATCTGTGAGTATACAAAAGAATTTTACAAAATTATGAAAGAAAGAAGGTGATCATCATATGATGGACAATGAAAATCAAAATCAACCAAATCAGAAGATATCGTTTGAGTCATTAGATATTCTAATCGGGAAATGGCGAGATGGAACATTTTCAGAGATCATTGACGACTGGAAATGGATCTTTTCCTACAGCAAACGATATAAAGGAGCGATCGCTTTCTACACGATCCTTGGTATTTTCAGCACATCCATGGGATTGGTTGGAAGTGTGGCAAGTAAATATATGATCGATATCATCACAGGATATCAGATGAGTAAGTTGTGGATCATGGTCTTGATCACACTTGGAAGTGCATTTTTTAGTCTGACGATCGGAAATGTGATCGGACGTATTTCTACGAAGTTGAGTATTTATATCAATAATGATATTCAGGCAGATATCTTTGATAAGATCATCGATGCCGACTGGATGGAGATCAATCAATATAGTAATGGAGATGTTTTGAATCGTTTTAACAGTGATGTCAATACGATCAGTGGAAATGCGATCAGCTGGCTGCCGACGATCATTATAGCAGTTTACGACTTTGTCGCAACATTTGCGGTTATCTGGCATTACGATAAGATCATGTCATTACTGGCATTTGCAAGTGCACCATTTATGCTTTTGATGTCGAAGTTCCTTATTTCCAAGCAGAGAGAATATGGGAAGAAAGTACGGGAAATGAGTAGTGAGATGATGACATTTGAAGTCGAGACATTCTATAATTTTGATACGATCAAGTCCTTTGGGATTTCTTCTTTATATGGAAAGAAGATGAGAAACTGGCAGGAGAAGTTTAAAGATATCAGTTTAAAGTATAACATGTTTACGATCAAGACGAATATCGTTATGTCGATCATAGGAATGGTTGTTCAGTATGCAGCATTTGGATATTGTCTATTCCGGCTTTGGACAAGAGATATTTCTTATGGAACCATGACTTTATTTTTACAACAGAGAAGTAACTTAAATGGGGCATTTAACAATCTGGTATCGATCATACCAAACTTTTTGAACAGTTCGATCTCTGCACATCGTATCAGAGAGCTTGCACAGCTTAAGAAAGAAGTTCATATTCCAGAAAGTTCTGAGATGGATGCTTATGTGGAAGATGGGTTCGAAGTGAAGATGCGGGATGTGGATTTTTCTTATATCGAAGGAAACCGTGTTATTACAGATTCTGCATTTATGGCTAATCCGGGCGAGATCGTTGCGTTGGTTGGTCCTTCTGGAGAGGGAAAGACAACGATGATCCGTTTGATCTTAGGTTTGATCCATCCGGAAAAAGGAGAAGCATATTTAAGGGCTTCAAATGGGAAGCAGGTGGAGATGAATGCAGATACCAGACATTTATTTGCCTATGTACCACAGGGAAATACAATTCTTTCTGGCACGATCGCGGAAAATTTAAGAATGGTGAAACAAGATGCAACAGAAGAAGAGATGATCGAGGCATTGAAGATTTCCTGTGCGTGGGATTTCGTAAAGAATATGGAAGAAACGATTTATACCAAGATTGGAGAGCGAGGACGAGGATTTTCGGAAGGACAGGCACAAAGAATTGCGATTGCAAGGGCTGTTTTAAGAGATGCACCGATCTTATTGTTAGATGAAGCAACATCGGCACTTGATGTAACAACGGAACGTAAAGTTTTAAGAAATATCATAAAACAACGTCCAAATAAAACATGCATCGTGACAACCCATCGTCCGAGTGTTTTAAATATGTGTCAGAGAGTTTATCGTGTTATGGAAACACAGGTTACAGAATTGTCAGAAGAAGAGTCAAGCAAAATGGCGATGGATTTTTAGGGCACAGGTTGTCCGAAGATGCAGGATTCATTGACCGCAGATAGAAAAAAAGATATAATAAGACAAGAATAACGGCATAAGGGGGAAGCTGAATGAAGAAGAGTGGATGGAAGATCATTCTTGGAGTTGCAGTACTAGTCTGTGTGATCTGTCTTGGAAGATTCGGATGGGTCAAGTATCAGGACTATAAGACAGAACAGGCAAGAAAAGCAACATTAAAAGAGATAGCAAGCACAGAATTTACTGGTGAGAACGAAGGAAAAGAGCCGGAGAAAGTTCCAGCTGGAGTCAAACATGGACAGAAGATCAACTTTAAGAAGTTGATCAAGATCAACAGTGATATCTATGCATGGATCTACGTTCCAGGAACAAGAATTGATTATCCGGTAGCACAAAGTCAGGAATCAGACGATCATTATTTAAAATATAACTTTAAAAATGAGCCAGAGTTTGCAGGATGTATTTATACAGAGAAAGCGAATAAGAAGGATTTTTCAGATCCAAACACAATATTTTATGGACATAATATGAGAAATGGATCTATGTTCCAGAATCTTCACAAGTTTGAAGATGAAGCATTTTTTAAGAAACACAAAGAAGTATATGTTTACACACCAAAGAAAACATACACATACACGATCTTTGCGGCATATAAGTTTGACGACAGGCATTTACTTAAGACATTTAATTTTAAGAATAAGAAGAAGTTTGAGAATTATTTAAGAAATGTCAAGAACATAAGAGACATGGGAAGTCATGTAAGGAAAGATCAGGAAGTTACAAGCAACGATAAGATTATCACGCTGAGTACCTGCGTAGGAGGACAGCCAAATAATCGTTATTTAGTACAGGCGGTGTTGACGGATGAAAGAAGTACAAAATAAGAACCATACGGATGAGGCTAAGAGATTAAATGAAGAATTGGATCAGAATCTGAAGGATCTCCAGCCAGAATCCAAGGAAGCATTTCAAGGCTTTGAAGTAAAAGAAGAAAAGAACGAGAAAAAGAAGAAAGCAAAGAAGAAAAAGACACCAAAACAGATCATAAAAAGAGTTATAATCGTATTAGCGGTGATCATTTTGCTTCCATGTGCAGCCATTGTTGGAATGTGGGCACTTGGAAAGGGCTCTTTATTTGGAGGCAAGATGAAAATGTCAAAGAACGTAGATGGCGTAAAAGTCCAGAATCAGGGAGATTTGGTTATTTACAATGGACATAAATATCAGTATAATAAAGATATAACGAGTATCTTATTTATGGGTGTTGACCGAGATAAGATCAATACAGATGAAGAATACTTAAAGAAACACGGAGCAGGACAGTCAGATACCTTGTTTCTAGCAGCTGTGAATACTTCTACAGGAAAGATTTCACTGATCAATGTTCCTCGAGATATCATGGCGAACGTTAAGACATATGATGAGAATGGAAAGTATTCAGGAAGGAAACTTCGACAGTTATGTTTAGCCTATGCCTATGGGGATGGGAAAGCCAAGAGCTGTAAGAATGCTGTGGATGCAGTTTCCAAAGTGTTATATGGAATTCCTATCGATTCATATATGTCGATCAACCTCTCTGCGATCAGTGTACTGAATGATGCAGTAGGTGGAGTGAACGTTCAAGTGATCGGGGATCTGACAAGCGTTGATCCAACTCTGAAGGAAGGTGCGAATGTGACATTGCTGGGTGGTCAGGCAGAGACTTATGTAAGATCCAGAGAATTTGATCCACTGGATGCGAACATGGCACGTATGCAGAGACAACAGCAGTATATTACAGCATTTGCCCAGAAAGCATTACAGGAGATGAAGGGCGATCTTACATTGCCATTAGATCTTCTGAATCTTGTATCAGAGAATTCAGTAACGAATCTTTCAGCACCGAAGATCACATATCTTGCAACGAAAGTTTCAGGAAGCAGTTTTTCATCTGACAATATCTACAGCATTGACTGTGACATCAAAGAAGGTGTGACAGGATATGCAGAATATTATCCGGATGAGACAAAATTATTTGAGATGATATTGAAGGTATTTTATACACAAATCAGTTAGAATCCAGTAAGGGGGGATTTAGCATGAAAAAGTTGATTATGATGGCAGCAACATTGATTATGTGTTTTGCTTTTTCACTAAGTGTTATGGCAGCACCAAGTCCTGAAGATGAGTATTATAATACGAGTACAGAACAGGAGAAGGTTGATGAGAAAACCCAGATTGATGATGATGAATTCGACAAGGATGAAAAACCAGCTAAGACGAAAACAACAACGACATCAACATCATCAACATCAACAACATCTGCATCACCAAAGACTAGTGATCAGGGAGCGCCAGTTACATTAGTATATGTATCACTCGCTGCAGCAGCATTAGCTGTATATGCAGCAAAACACGTCAAAGAACAGTATTAATCAAAAAACAAGGTGGATTCCTCCAGTCTTGATGGACTGGAGGAATTCTTTTTGCATATGGGATTTCTGAAAGGAAAATAAAATAGATGATCGATATACATACGCATATTTTGCCAGGATTGGATGATGGAGCGAGAGATATGGAAGATTCTCTATCTATGGCAGCATTGGCATTGAAAAGTGGTGTTCATACATTAGTTGCAACATCGCATGCCAATACAGGGGGATTTTTCAAAGAATATTCGATCGAAGAATATCTGCAAAGATTAGAAGCGTTTAGAAAAGCACTGGATGAAGTAAAGCTGCCATTAAGAGTATTCTCTGGAATGGAAATTTATATGACAAGAGAAGTTCCTCGGATGATCCGTGAAGGCAGATTGCTTTCATTGAATCAGACGGGATATTTTTTGACTGAATTTTCGTTTGGAATCGAGCAGGAAGAGATGGATGAGATGCTTCATGATCTGATGGAACTTGGAGTTACGCCAGTGATCGCACACCCAGAGAGATACCGGTGTGTACAGGAATCAGAAAGCGGTATCGCAAAGTGGAAAAACAGGGGATGTTTGTTGCAGGTAAACAGAGGGAGCATCTTTGGCAGATTTGGATCAGGAGCAAAACAATGTGTAGATCGTCTGCTGGATCAACATATGGTAACTTGTATCGCAAGTGATGCACACAAACCATATGAGCGGACAACCTATATGGCAGATATCAAAGAATATATGGAACAAGAATATTCTTTTGAATATTCAAAGAAATTGTTATATGATAATCCTAAGAGAATTCTTGAAGGAGAAAAGGTGGTACAATGAAGAAATTAAAATTGGTAAGTTTTGTGATATTTTGTATATCACTGGCAGCAAGTCTGATCTTCTGGTTTACACAGGTCAGAAAAGGAGACCGGATCGGACCGGTCATTACAATGGATCAGCAGGAATTGACAGTAGGGCTCAATGCTACCGATGAAGATTTTTTGCAAGGAGTAAAAGCAGTTGATGAGAATGATGGGGATGTTACGGATTCTCTTGTAGTAGAAAGTGTTTCAAACTTTCTGGGAGGTGGACGGCGTCTGGTTGTATATGCAGCAGTGGACAGACATAATAACGTCAGTCGTGCAAACCGTATTGTACAGTATGAGGGTTATACATCACCAAAGTTTTATTTGAAGGAACCATTATGTTTTGAATCTGGAGGAGCTTCTAAGAATGAAGAATTATTAAAGAATCTTACGGTGAAAGATAAGATTGATGGTGATTTATCAAATCAGATAAAGATTTTGACAAACTCAGTAGTTGATCTGTATACACCAGGAGAATATCCGGTCAAACTTCAGGTAAGCAATAGTGCAGGAGACACGGTATCATTTCAGGCAACGATACAGGTTTATGATGCAACGGACAGATCAGAGATTCCTTTTATTCATTTGAAGAAGTATCTGGTTTATACGAAGAAAGGTGACAAACTAGATGCAGCATCTTACATATCTAAAGTGTGCATGGGAGGAGATTATGACTCGGATGTACCAGGAGATATTGGTAAGAGCAAAGTGAAGATCAAAGATGAAGTAGATTACGATACCCCAGGTTCTTATGAGATCACTTATTCAGTAAAAAGTGGAAAGAGCCGTACAGGAACGGTAAGACTGATCGTGATCGTTACAGAATAGGAGGCCGGCAAATGAGCAGTGATAAACGAAATATATCAGTCAACGATTATGAAATGAATATTGATTTGTATAGTATCTTAAGAGATATCTGGAAATATGCAATAGTGATCCTGCTTCTGGCAGCATCTATGAGCTTGCTCTCTTATGTTTATGTCGGACGAAACTATCACAAACAGTATGAATCAACAAGTACATTTATCGTAAGCAGCAAAGGAAGCAACAATAGTGTATATTCAGATTTGAGTGCAACGTCTGAGATGGCGACAAAGTTTTCTGAGATTCTAAACAGTTCGATTTTACAAAAGAAAGTCGCAAAAGAGATGGATATGGATTATTTTCCAGGAAGTGCATCTGCAGAGGTAGTAAATGAAACCAATCTTTTAGTTTTGAAAGTTCAGGCAGATTCCCCAGAGATGGCGTTTCGTTTGAATAAGGCAATCATGAATAATTATTCTGTTGTGACAGATCAGCTGATCGGAAATGTTGTGCTGGATGTATTGCAGAAACCAACAGTGCCAAGTGGTCCGGTAAATAAATTTCAGCCAACAGCACTTATGAAGAAAACATTTTTAATGACGATCGTTGCGTTATGTGGATTGATCGCAATTTTGTCATTCTTAAAGGATACAGTGAGAAAACCAAAAGAAATTTCAAGGAAACTTGATGCAAAGCTTTTGCAGACGTTATATCATGAGAAGATCTATAAGACATGGAAAGCAAGAATCCACCGCAAAAAGAGTCCGGTATTGTTGACAAATCCAGGAACAAGCTTTCAATATGTGGAGGATATGAAGAAACTTGCTCGTAAAGTCAGCAGTAAGATGAAAGAGAAGAATGCAAAAACACTTCTGGTTGCAAGTGTGGAAGAAAATGAAGGTAAATCAACAGTTGCAGCCAATTTAGCATTGGCACTTGCGGAAGAATCAGAGAAAGTATTGTTGATCGATGCGGATCTTCGCAAACCTTCACAATACAAGATTTTTGGATTGGATCAGGAAGAAATACAGCAGTTTGGAGAAGTATTGAATGGAAATGAACAGATAGATAATCTGGTAACAGATCTTCCAAAATCAGAATTGTTATTGATCGCAGGTTCTATGATCTATCCAAATTCTACAGAGATGATCGCATCACCAATCTTCCAGAAGATCGTAGAGTTTTTTAAGACAAAGCTGGATTACATTATTATTGATACACCACCAATGTCACAGGCGGCCGATGCAGAAGAGTTAGTTGACCTTGCAGATGCATCGATCCTTGTTGTAAGACAACATACAGCATTAGTAAAAGATATCAATGAGACGATCGGTATTCTAAATTCAGCAGAAGGAACGATGCTTGGATGCGTTTATAACGATGTATTCCATGGAGTTGCTCAGACAGCAAGAAATTACGGATACAAATATGCATATGGAAGCGGTTATGGTTACGGAAGTAAATACGGTTATGGAAACCATGGATATGGCTATGGTTACGGTTACGGCTATGGCTATGGTTATGGAAGCAGAACGAAAAAGGGCAATGAAGATAAAACACAAGAATCAAAAACAGAACGGCAGGTGAAGAAAGATCATGAGTAAAGAATATGAATCAAAAACAGAACATAAAGAGAATCTGATCGATATTGCTGGATTGTTTGATGACTTGATCAAAGGAATCATTCAAATGAAATGGAGATTTTTGATCATTCTTGTGATTTGTGGTGCAGTGTTCTGTGGATACAAGAGACTTACCTATTCCCCATACTATGTAGCATCTTCCACATTTACGATCAATTCCAGTATTACATCAGAGAATTCTAATACATATATTGAGAATGCAACAGCCAACCAAATGGCAAAATCTTTTCCATATATTTTGAAAAGTGGAGCATTTAAAGAAGTATTGGCACAGGATCTTGGCCTTCAGTCTGTTCCTGGAACGATCGAAGCAGAAGTCATGGAGAATACAAATCTGTTTACGTTGAAAGTGACTGCAAATAATCCGAAGATGGCTGAGAAGATTTTAAAAGCAGTCGTTAAAAATTACCCATCGGTAGCAGAGTTTGTCATTGGAAGCTCACAGCTGACACTCATGGATGAAAGCGGGGTTCCGACTACACCTGCTAATCCATTTAGTTATAGACATGAGATACAGATCGGCGTTTTGATCGGAATCTTACTATGTATCTTGCTCGATGTCCTGTTAGCACTTGGTAAGAATACAGTTAAGAAAGAAGAAGATTTCAAACGACTCTTCCATGCAAAAAGTCTTGGAATCATGCCTCGTGCCAAATTCCATAAGAAACGTACGCAAACACAGGAATTGATCGTGCTAGATAATCCAAGAATTCCAAGAAGCTTCCTGGAAGCAGCAAGAACGGTACGACGAAGGATCGAGCGTGCACAAAAAGAGACAGGCATGAAATCTTTTCTTGTAACAAGTGCTATGCCAGGAGAAGGAAAATCAACAGTTTCAGCCAATATTGCAATATCACTTGCGATGAAAGGGTATAAAGTAATTCTGGTAGATGCGGATTTAAGAAACCCATCCACCGCCAAAGTACTTGGAATGAATGAACAAGAATTAGGAACTCTGGAAGTAATGAAAGGCGAAGTTAACATAGACGATGCAGTACAGCAGTACAAAAATACAAGCGTTAAAGTACTTGCAGGTTCTACACCGATCCAGGATACATCTACCGTTTTAAGTGGTAAGAATATGAGACAGTTTGTAAAAGAACTGGAGGCAGAAGCCGATTTCGTGATCATAGATACACCACCAAGTGGACTATTATCAGATGCAGCGATCGTCGCCCAGTATGTAGACGGAGCAGTATTTGTGATCCGTCAGGACTATACAGATGTAGATCGAATTCTGGAAGGTATGGAAATTCTTTCAGGATCAGGAGCTGAAATTACAGGATGCATCTTAAATGATGTAAATGTACGAACAAGTGAATCACAGCACTATATGAACAGCTATCGTACAAAAGGAGAGACACTATAGAATCCGATTTGAAGGTAGCTTGCATGTATGTGAGAGAAATAAAAGAAAGATAGAGGTACGAAATGATAGAATTCCATAGGATCTTTTGCAAAATCGCAGTCAACACGGGCACTGTTTGAACGCAGTGAGTTGTGCAGGAGTGTTGGCGAATCAGCGTTTTGCAAAAAATCCGTCAATGGAATTCGTTTTTCGTACCTCTATCTTTCTTTATGTTTTTATGAATACTCGATACATTTCCGTGATACAACTTAAAACTTCGCCCTCCCAGTGCTTTTTCGTTTCACGATAAATGGTTCAAATTCCAACTTTGTAACAAAGCTTCGAGGCTGGTTCTTGGTCTTTGAGTCGCGGATGCGTACAATGATATCAACGGCTTCTCTTCCTTTTGCTTCGATAGAATGTTCCACTGTTGTAAGTGAAATACGATTCATATCGGCCATTGGGATATTATCGAAACCACAGACAGAGAAGTCATTTGGTACTTTGTATTTTAATTCATATAATGCATCTAGGATTCCAAATGCAACCATATCATTGTATCCAACGAAGGCGGTAGAATCCGTTCCCTCTTCGAGAATCTGTTTTGTCAGATTGTATCCGGAAGAATATTCCAGCATATTTGGAGACAGCAGATTATACTCTCCGGGTGAGAGGGAACGAATACTGACGCAGTCATCTCCAAAGCCGTGTTCTTTGAAGGTTGCAACAAGTGCATCGTAACGTTTTGATCTGGAACGTTCAATATCACTGATCGGTGTTGATATGTAAGTGATCTTGCGGTGTCCAAGGGAGATCAAATGTTCTGCGACGAGTCTGGCAGGTTTGGAGCTGCTGACATGGATCGAGTCAAAAGTGATCTCGTCATTTTTATCCCCGATATTGACGATTGGAATCTGTTTTGACATATCATTAACTTCTGGAAGAAAAGAAGTTGGATACAGATAAACGATTCCAGCAGTATCCAGATCATTTTTCATAAGATCCAGATAATATTGTTCGGTGCTCGGGTTTCGCAGTGTTGGTGCAACAAAGGTAAGATATCCATAATCATGTGCTCGTTCTGTGATCGAATGAACCAGAGTTGTATAATAATGGTTAGATAAGAACGGACACATGATCAGAATGATTTTCGATAAAGGCTTCGATGTCTGTTCAATGGATTTTTTCTTTTTTTGATAGCCAAGCTCTTTTGCAGCGTCCAAAACTTTCTGTCTGGTGCTGTCTGAAAAAGAGACATTAGTCTTATTATTTAAGATCATGGAGACTGCAGACTGGGAAAGACCGACGTGATCTGCAATGTCTTTGGTCGTTACTTTCTTCTTTAAACCCATAAAATCCTCCTTAATCAAAATTATTTTAATTAATTAATAACAACTAATAAAAAAACAAAAATATTAGTAATAAAATAATAATTATTAATTAAAACTACATTTATCATAGCATATTTTTTTACGGAAAAACAAGGAAAAACGAGGTTTTTTTAATTGAAAAAAATTGAAGAAAGCATCTTGAAAAAAAACGAAAAACCATGTACTATTAATAAAGTTGAAAAATATTAATAAATTCAATGAATATTGCTGAAATCTGACAGTTTTTCGAGTTTGACAAGACATTTTATCCATGTTTAAATAAAGCCATAAACAAAACAACGAACAAAACAACAAATAATGTTTTAGGAGGAAGTAAGTTATGAGATTTTTCGTGGATACAGCAGATGTAGATCAGATTCGTAAAGCAAATGATATGGGAGTTATCTGTGGAGTTACAACAAACCCTTCACTGATCGCTAAATCAGGAAGACAGTTTGAAGATGTGATCAAAGAGATCACTTCTATTGTAGATGGAGCTATCAGTGGTGAAGTAAAAGCTACAACAACTGATGCAGAAGGAATGATCAAAGAAGGAAGAGAAATCGCTAAGATTCATCCAAACATGGTAGTTAAGATTCCTACAACGATCGAAGGATTAAAAGCTACAAAGGTATTATCTTCTGAAGGGATCAAAACAAATCTGACATTGATCTTCAATCCAAACCAGGCTTTATTAGCAGCAAGAGCTGGAGCAACATATGTATCTCCATTCTTAGGAAGACTGGATGACATTTCTCAGAACGGATTAGATTTAATTGCAGACATCAGAGAGATCTTTGATGCAGCAGGAGATATCGATACACAGATCATTTGTGCAAGTGTACGTAACCCAATCCACGTAACAGAATGTGCTAAGATGGGAGCAGACATTGCAACAGTACCTTACAACGTATTTGAACAGATGATGAAACACCCATTAACAGATCAGGGAATCGAAAAATTCCAGGCAGATTACAAAGCAGTATTCGGAGAATAAGAAAGGGTGGTAGATACAATGACAACCGCAGAATTAAAGAAAACAGCAAATGAGGTTCGCAAAGGTATCATTAAGTCAACACATGCTGCCAAATCCGGACATCCGGGTGGATCTTTATCAGCAGCTGATGTATTTACATATTTATATTTCGTTGAGTTAAACGTTGATCCTAAGAATCCAAAAGATGAAAACAGAGATCGTTTCGTATTATCTAAAGGACATGTAGCTCCTGGATATTACTCAACATTAGCAGAAAGAGGATTTTTCCCAAAAGAAGATCTGTTAACATTAAGACATGTAGGATCTTACTTACAGGGACATCCTGATATGAAGAAGATTCCAGGCGTAGATATGTCTAGTGGATCATTAGGACAGGGAATCTCTGCCGCAGTTGGTATGGCACTTGCTACAAAACTTCAGAATAAAGACTATCGTACATATACACTTCTTGGTGATGGTGAGATCCAGGAAGGACAGGTATGGGAAGCTGCAATGTTTGCAGGATCCAGAAAACTTGATAATTTAGTAGTTATCGTTGATAACAACGGATTACAGATTGATGGACCAATTGATGAAGTAAACTCTCCATATCCGATCGGAGCTAAATTCGAAGCATTTAACTTTAATGTGGTTGAAATTGATGGTCACGACTTTGATCAGATCGCTGATGCGTTCAAACAGGCAAAAGAATGCAAAGGAAAACCAACAGCGATCATTATGAAGACGATCAAAGGTAAAGGTGTATCCTTTATGGAGAATCAGGTTTCATGGCATGGTTCTGCACCAAATGATGAACAATGTAAACAGGCACTGGAAGAATTAGAAAAGGTGGGCGAGTAAGATGGCAGAAGTAAAGAAGATTGCGACAAGAGAAAGCTATGGTAATGCTTTAGTTGAATTAGGACAGGAAAACCCTAATGTTGTAGTTTTAGATGCTGACTTAGCCGCTGCAACAAAAACAGGAATGTTTAAGAAAGCTTTTCCAGAAAGACATATTGACTGTGGTATCGCAGAATGTAATATGATCGGTATTGCTGCTGGACTTGCAGCAGCAGGAATGACTCCATTTGCAAGTAGTTTTGCGATGTTTGCAGCAGGACGTGCATTCGAGCAGGTAAGAAACTCTGTTGGATATCCACATTTAAATGTTAAGATCGGAGCTACTCATGGTGGTATTTCCGTAGGTGAAGACGGAGCTACACATCAGTGTTGTGAAGATATTGCATTAATGCGTACAATCCCTGGAATGACAGTGATCGTTCCATCTGATGATATTGAAGCAAAAGCAGCAGTAAAAGCTGCAGCAGCGATGGAAGGACCTGTTTATATGAGATTCGGACGTCTGGCTGTACCAGTGATCAACGATGAAGATTACAAATTCGAGATCGGAAAAGGTAAAGTCTTAAGAGAAGGAACAGACGTAGCGATCATTGCTAATGGATTATGTGTTGCTGAATCCTTAGATGCAGCTGAGAAATTAGCAGCAGAAGGAATCAATGCTCAGGTGATCAATATGGCAACTGTAAAACCATTAGATACAGAACTTGTATTAGAAGCAGCGAAAGCAACTGGTAAAGTTGTTACAGTAGAAGAACATTCTGTGATCGGTGGATTAGGAAGTGCTGTATGTGATGTATTATCTGAACAGCTTCCAACACCAGTATTAAAGATCGGTGTGAATGACGTATTCGGACATTCAGGACCAGCAGTAGAACTGATCAAAGAATTCGGATTAGATGGTGACAGTATCGCTGCCAAGGTAAAAGAATTTGTAAAATAGATTTTCTTTTAAGCATAATAAACCAAGAATAAAAAGCAGTACACTTGTTTTTGTAGCAGGTGTACTGCTTTTGTGTTATGATGAAAATGATTTTAGGATCAAAACAATTTACAAAAAGGAGAGGTGAATGAATATGTGGACAAGAAGTGAATTGAAGGAACGAGGGAAGGCAGCACTGCATCGCAATTATTGGATCGTTGTGCTTGCAACACTTGTAGTGACAGCATTAACGGGAGGAACTGGTAATGCAGCAGGGAATGGTTCCCTGCAGGAAGGAAGTAATATAGCAGCAGGAAATGGTGATGCGGCATCAAATTTGATACAAACATTATTTTCGTTTTTTGGAGTTGCAGGTGATATGATCTATAAAAATCTGATAGGTCCGATGTATAATGGAATGTATGTGTCATTTATTCTGATCTTGATCATAACAGCCTTTAGTGTAGGTTTGTTGTTTAAGATTTTTGTAGGAAACCTGTTTGAAGTTGGAGGCTGTCGTTTTTATGAGGAGAACAGCGAACATAAGACAAGAATCGCATTGATCGTTGATGGATTCCTCAATGGTGCATACTTAAGAAATGTTGCTACGATCTTTTGCAGGGATCTTTATACAGTGCTGTGGACGTTGTGTTTAATTATACCAGGAATCGTGAAAAGTTATGAATATAAAATGATCCCTTACATTCTTGCGGAAAACCCTCGGATATCAAGGAAGAGAGCGTTTGAAATCAGTAAAAATATGATGGATGGAGAAAAATGGAATGCATTCGTACTTGATCTGTCATTTATCGGATGGAATCTGTTATCAACGATCACATTTGGGATTGTAGGAGTTTTATATGTGAATCCGTATGTTAATACAACATGGGCAGAATTTTATAAAGTCATGAGGGAAAACGCATTGGAAACAGGAAATGCAACAAGAGAAGAACTGATCGGGCTTAGAAAAGAAGCAGATATTTAAGAAAAACTTCATGGATTCTATATTTGATAGACGATCATAATCATGGTATAATGTCAGGTGGTAAAAACAAAAACAATACGATGCAAGGAGTATTAAGATGGGAAAATATTTTGGAACAGACGGGTTCCGTGGAGAAGCAAATATAAATTTAACTGTAGAACATGCATATAAAGTCGGACGTTATATTGGATGGTATTTTAACCAGAAGTCAAGCAGCAGAGCAAAGATTGTCATCGGTAAGGATACAAGAAGAAGCAGCTATATGTTTGAGAATGCTTTAGTAGCAGGATTGACAGCATCTGGAGCAGATGCATATATGCTTTATGTAACAACGACACCAAGTGTGGCTTATGTCGTAAGAACAGAACAGTTTGACTGCGGGATCATGATCTCAGCAAGCCACAATCCATACTATGATAATGGAATCAAATTGATCAATGCCAAAGGGCATAAGATGGAAGCAGAAGTTGAAAATGAGATCGAAGCATATATTGATGGGGAGATCCATGAAATCCCATTTGCAACAAAGAAAGAGATCGGACGAGCAAAAGACTATGCAGCCGGAAGAAATCATTATATCGGATATCTGATCTCTACAGCAACAAGATCATTTAAAGGTGTCAAAGTCGGATTAGACTGCTCTAACGGAAGCTCATTTGCGATCGCAGAGAATGTATTTAAAGCACTTGGTGCAGAGACACATGTGATCAATAATGAACCAGATGGAACAAATATCAATACAAACTGTGGATCTACACATATCGAGATCTTACAGGGATATGTAAAAGAAAACCACTTAGATGTTGGATTTGCATATGATGGAGATGCAGACCGTTGTATCGCAGTCGATGAGAATGGACAGGTTGTCGATGGAGATCTGATCCTTTATGTATGTGGACAGTATCTGAAGAAACACGGAGACTTGAACAATAATACAGTTGTTACAACTGTAATGTCCAATCTTGGATTATATAAAGCGTTTGATGCAGCAGGAATTGCTTATGAGAAGACTGCTGTTGGAGATAAATATGTTAATGAGAATATGGTGAAGAATGGTCACGCATTAGGTGGAGAACAGTCTGGACATATCATTTTCAGTAAGTTTGCAACAACAGGAGATGGTATTTTAACATCCTTAAAGATCATGGAAGCAATGATCGAGCAGAAACAAAGCCTTGCACAGTTAGCAGAACCCGTTGAGATCTTCCCACAGATCCTTGAAAATGTCCGTGTATATGACAAAGCAGTTGCACAGGCAGATGAAGATGTACAGAAGGCAGTTAAGGAAGTAGAAGCAGAACTTGGTGATGAAGGAAGAATCCTTGTACGTGAGAGTGGAACAGAGCCATTAGTACGTGTTATGGTCGAGGCAAGAAGCCATGAGATCTGCCGTGAGAAAGTAGATAAAGTGGTCAAAGTTTTAAGAGAGAAAGGTCACGTAATCAAATAATCTATGGAAAAATTATATGCGGATATAATTATTAATATTTCACATGAGGCACTGGATAAGGTGTTTGCCTATAAGGTGCCTTTTTCCATGATCAAGGATATTCGGGTGGGACAGCAAGTCGTTGTCCCATTTGGACGTTCTAATAAGGAACAGACGGGATATGTAGTCAATCTTTCACGGACAGTTGACTATGATGAGAGTAAAGTCAAAGAAATCTTAAGGATTGAGACGGATCATGTTGGTGTGGAGTCAAATATGATCGAGTTAGCTGCGTGGATCAGAGAGAATTATGGATCAACAATGATCCAGGCATTAAAAACCGTACTTCCAGTGCAGGAAAAAGTTGCACGAAAAGCGAGAAAATACATTGAGCTATGCATTGAGAAAGTGCATGGACCAGCGATGCTTGATGAATATTTCAGTAAGCATTATGTGGCGAAAGCAAGACTTCTTGCAGCTTTATTAGACCATGGGAAGATCTCATGGGAAATGGCATCGAAAGATCTAAAGATTTCAAAAAGTACAGTAGACAGCATGGAAAGAGAAGGAATTCTTCATGTTGTGACAGAATATTATTACCGGAATCCTGGAGAGTTCAGTATAGCAAAAGCAGAAGCGCATGTGTTAAATGAACAGCAACAGGAACTGATCGATGAATTTCGGGAAGATTTTTTAAGAGAAGACCACAAAACCTATCTTTTACATGGAATCACAGGAAGTGGGAAGACAGAAGTTTATCTCGCAGCGATCGAAGAAGTGATCAAACAGGGAAAACAGGCAATCGTCCTGATCCCAGAGATCGCACTGACTTATCAGACGGTTACAAGGTTTACCAAACGATTTGGAGAGCGTGTATCAATTCTGAATTCACGATTATCCAAAGGTGAGAGATACGATCAGTGGCTTCGTGCACAGAGGGGAGACGTGGATGTGATCATTGGACCACGATCTGCATTGTTTGTTCCATTTTCGAATCTTGGGCTGATTGTGATCGATGAGGAACATGAAGGCAGTTACAAGAGTGAACAAACTCCCAAATACCATGCAAGAGAAGTTGCAATCAAGAAAGCACAGATGGAAGGTGCATCGGTGATCTTAGGTTCGGCGACACCATCAGTTGAGAGTTATAAACATGCACTGGATGGAACTTATCGGCTGTGGGAGTTGACAAAACGAGCCAAAGAAGCAGTGTTACCGCAAGTCTATATTGAAGATCTAAGAGAAGAATTAAAAGCGGGAAACCGTAGCATGTTCAGTCGAAGACTGAAAGAACTGATAAAGGATCGTTTGAATAAAGGCGAACAGATCATGTTGTTCTTAAACCGGCGTGGTTATGCGGGATTCGTTTCATGCAGAAGCTGTGGTCATGTCATGGAATGCCCTCATTGTGATATTTCTATGACATATCACAGAGATGGAAGACTGCGCTGCCATTATTGCGGATATGAACAGCCGATGCTGAAGGTTTGTCCAGAGTGTGGAAGCCCGTATATTGGAACATTCGGTCTTGGAACCCAGAAAGTGGAAGCTGCATTATACAAAGAATTTCCACAAGCAAAAGTGCTTCGTATGGATATGGATACAACGAAGAGAAAGAATAGTCATGAACAGATCTTATCGGCATTTTCTGATGGAGAAGCAGATATTTTAGTGGGAACACAGATGATCGTCAAAGGACATGATTTTGCGAATGTAACATTGGTAGGTGTTTTGGCAGCAGATCTTTCCCTGCATGCCAATGATTACCGGGCAGGAGAAAGAACATTCCAGTTATTGACACAGGCTGCGGGAAGAGCAGGAAGAGGCGACAAACCAGGAGAAGTAGTGATCCAGACATATTCCCCAGAACATTACAGTATCCAGACTGCAGCCAAACAGGATTATCACGCATTTTACAAAGAAGAGATCAGCTACCGAAGCTTGATGAGATATCCACCAGAATGGCAGATGTTGGTCGTATTTGCATCAGGAGAAGATAAAGCATGGCTTGATAAAGTAATGGATGCGATGGCAAATGTGGTAAAACATATGGATCTGATGGTGATCGGGCCGAGCGAGGCAGGATTTGGCAAGATCAATGATCAATACCGCAAAGTGATATATATTAAGAATAAAGATTACGAGACACTGGTGAAAGCAAAGAACCGTCTGGAACAGTGGATCGATTTAAATAAGATCAGGAAAAATTTACTGGTCAATTTTGATTTTAACCCAATGAACAGTTATTAAAAGAAAGGGAGAACAATTATGGCAATTCGACAGATTCGAGTATTAGGAGACGATGTTTTAAGAAAAAAATGTAAAGAAGTAAAAGAAATGACACCAAGAATGCATACATTAGTAGAAGATATGTATGATACAATGTATGAAGCAATGGGTGTTGGTCTTGCAGCACCTCAGGTGGGAATCTTAAAAAGAATCGTAGTCATTGATACTGGAGAAGAGGGAGAATGTGTAACTCTTGTCAATCCAGTGATCACACTGAAAGAAGGAGAGCAGGTAGGAGAAGAAGGATGTTTAAGCCTTCCAGGAAAAGTAGCAGTTGTGAAACGTCCAGATCATGTGATCTGTGAAGCATTTGATGAAGATATGAATCCGATCACAGTAGAAGGATTTGGATTATTTGCAAGAGCGCTCTGTCATGAAACAGACCATTTGGATGGAATTTTATATCCAGATGTAGCAGAAGAACCAGCAAGAGACGTCACGATGGAAGAGGTAGAATAAGATGAAAGCAGTATTTATGGGAACACCGGAGTTCGCAGTACCAACACTGCAGGCACTGATCGATCACCATGAGGTGCTTGCTGTTGTGACACAGCCGGATAAACAAAGAGGTAGAGGAAAGAAGATGCAGTTTCCTCCAGTCAAAGAAAAAGCAGTGGAATATGATATCCCAGTATATCAGCCACAGAGAGCCAGAGATGAGGAATTCATTGAAGAGTTAAAAAACCTCAACCCAGATGTGATCGTTGTTGTTGCTTATGGACAGATCTTACCAGAAAGTATCTTAAATATTCCAAAGTATGGATGTATCAATGTTCATGGATCACTCCTTCCAAAATACAGAGGAGCAGCACCGATCCAGTGGGCAGTCCTTGATGGAGAAGAAAAGACAGGAATCACAACCATGTATATGGAAAAAGGATTAGATACCGGAGATATGATCGATAAAGCAGAAGTTGTTTTAGATAAGAAAGAAACAGCTGGTTCTCTGCATGATAAATTGATGGTATTAGGAGCAGATTTATTATTAGAAACATTAAAGAAATTAGAAGATGGAACAGCCGTCAGAGAAAAACAAAATGACGAAGAAAGCTGTTATGCCAAAATGCTAAGTAAAGATATGGGGCAGATTGATTTCACAAAATCAGCAAGAGAAATCGAATGTCTGATCCGTGGAATGAATCCATGGCCAAGTGCTTATACATCCTTAGATGGAAAGACAATGAAAGTTTGGGAAGCAGATGTGCTTGATGCACAGAGTAAAGAAGAACCAGGAACGATCGTAGAAGTCAACAAAAAAGAGATCATCGTAGCAACAGGAAGCAATGATCTTGCACTTCATGAGATTCAGCTGGCAGGAAAGAAACGTATGCAGGTACAGGCATTTTTACTTGGATATCAGGTAGAAGCCGGAACAAAATTAGGAGAATGATACGATGCAAAATCCGAGAGAATGTGCATTGGATGTACTGATCAAAGTAGATAAAAAAGAAGAATTATCACACATCGCAATTTCAAATGTATTAGAAAAATACCAGTTTTCTGAAAAAAGAGACCGCGCATTTTTTACAAGACTGGTGGAAGGAACTTTAGAGCGTCAGATCACGATCGACTATGTTGCAGATCAGTTCTCAAAGACGAAGATCAGAAAATGTAAACCACTGATCCGTGCATTGCTTCGTATGGGAATCTATCAGATTCTTTATATGGATCAGGTTCCAGATTCTGCTGCATGTAATGAGGCAGTGAAACTTGCAAAGAAACGAGGATTTTCCCGATTATCAGGTTTTGTGAACGGTGTACTTCGTAATATTTCAAGGAAGAAAGATGAGATCCAATATCCATCAAGAGAGAAGAATCTTGAGACATATTTATCAGTTGCTTATTCTATTCCAGAATGGATCATAAAATTCTTTCAGAAGACATATGATAACGAAACAGTAGAGAAGATCATAGCTTCTTATCTGGAAGAGAGAAAAACAACATTATGTTGTCTGATTTCCAAGGGTGGGAAAGAAGCTGTCAGAAAAGAACTGGAAGCAGAAGGCGTTACAGTAGAAGATGGAAGTTTGATCGAAAATGCAGTGCAGATCTCAGATTATGATTTTTTGTATCGTTTGAAAGCATTTCGTGAAGGAAGTTGTTATGTACAGGATGAAAGTTCCATGTTGTGTGCCAAACTTGCCAGTGTCCAGAAAGAGCAGTTTGTGATGGATCTTTGCAGTGCACCAGGTGGTAAATCCTTATATGTTGCAGATCAGCTGAAGGGAAGCGGGCGAGTGTTATCAAGGGATCTAACGGAATACAAGACAGATCTGATCGAAGATAACATTGATCGTGTTGGATTTACGAATATGGAATCCGAAGTATTTGATGCGAGAGTGTTGGATGAAGAACATATTGAGGCTGCGGATGTTGTGATCGCAGATGTACCATGTTCAGGACTTGGAATCATGGGAAAGAAAAATGATATTAAATACCACATTTCAGAAGAAGGCATGAAGGATCTTGTGAAGTTGCAGCGAGAGATTCTTGCAAATGCAGTGCAATATGTCAAGCATGGAGGTACATTGATCTATAGTACTTGCACGATCAATCCAGCAGAGAATGAAGAAAATTTCCGATGGATTCTTGATCACTTTGATTTTGAAGCAGTTGATATTACAAAAGAACTGCCAAAGGATCTAAAGATTGAAACTGCCCAAGAAGGATTTATTCAGTTGTTGCCAGGAATACATCCATGTGATGGATTCTTTATTGGTAAATTAAGGAGAAAATAAAGTTATGGATTTAAAATCAATGACACTTCAAGAGATGCAGGAATATATGGAATCCATTGGTGAGAAGAAATTCCGTGCAAAACAGATTTATGAATGGTTTCACAAACATCTTGCTCTGTCTCTTGATGAGATGAATAATGTACCAAAAAAATTAAAAGAAAAGATCGAACAGACACAGGAGATTTATGGTGTAAAACCTGTAGACTGCTTTATTTCAAAAATTGATGGTACAAGAAAATACTTATTTGAGTTATATGATGGGAATATTATCGAAAGTGTTTTGATGAAGTATAAACATGGAAATTCTGTCTGTATTTCATCTCAGGCAGGGTGCCGTATGGGATGTAAGTTTTGTGCATCTACGCTTGGAGGATTAGATCGTAATCTGACGCCATCTGAAATGCTTTCACAGATTTATTATATTCAAAGAGATACAGAAGAAAGAGTATCCAATGTTGTCATGATGGGAACAGGGGAACCGATGGATAATTATGATAACGTATTGAGATTTTTAGAACTGATCACATCAGAGGATGGATTAAATATCAGTCAGAGAAATATTACGATCTCAACGTGCGGAATCGTGCCAAAGATCAAAGAACTTGCTCAGAAACATTTACAGATCACATTGGCCATTTCTCTTCACTCACCAAATGATGAGATGAGAAGAGGACTGATGCCGATCGCAATGAAATATTCAATCGATGAGCTGCTAGATGCATGTCATTATTATTTTAAAGAGACAAACCGTAGGATGACATTTGAATACAGCCTTGTGGCAGGGGTTAATGACCAGCCAGTTCATGCAGAAGAATTAGCAGGCAGATTGAAAGGGTTTCCATGTCATGTAAACCTGATTCCAGTTAATCCGATCAAAGAGCGTGATTTTAAGCAATCTATGCCGAAATCCGTTATGGAATTTAAAAAGATACTTGAAAAAAATCGTGTAAATGTTACCATAAGAAGAGAAATGGGCGCAGATATCAATGCGGCCTGTGGACAGCTTAGAAGAAAAAAACTGCAGTCAAGATTGTAAAGGAGAACGATATGCGATCCGTAGGGGCTTCACATATAGGCAAGGTAAGGACAGAGAATCAAGATAGGATTTTCTTTCATGACCAGCCTGTTGGGAACTTAAAAAATCTTTATATCGTGGCAGATGGAATGGGAGGACACCGTGCCGGTGGGCATGCCTCCTCTTTTGCAGTGGAACGATTTGTACAGCTGATCGAGGAATCGAAACAGACCGATCCGATCGAATTAATGAAATCATCCATTGCGTCTGTGAATCAGGAAATGATCGCAGAAAGCCAGAGTAATGAAGAATATAGGGGAATGGGAACAACATTCGTTGCAGCAACCATCTCTGATGGCAAAGTAACGGTTATGAATATTGGTGATAGTAGATTATATTATGGAAATCAAGAATTAACACAGATTACAGTGGATCATTCTTATGTGGAAGAACTGATTCATGCAGGAATCATGGAAAGAGAGGAAGGAAGATTCCATCCAAAGAAGAATGTCATCACAAGAGCACTAGGTACCGTAATGGCGACACCAGATTTCTTTGAGTTTGATGCCAAAGATGGATATTTGCTTTTGTGCAGTGATGGACTTTCCAATATGATATCCGACGAAGAATTGAAGGAACTTCTTCTTGAGCACAGTCAGATTGCCAATAAGGTCAACCAGATGATCACCCGTGCGAACGAGTACGGAGGAAAAGACAATATTTCATTGGTAATTGTGGATTTAAAGAGATGAGGTGAATGATAGATGTTAGAGATTGGCACGATGCTGTCAGGCCGTTATGAAGTGCTAAAGCGCGTTGGAAGCGGTGGAATGGCAGACGTTTATATGGCGAAAGATCATAAATTAAACCGGAACGTCGCAGTGAAGGTTTTAAAAAGTGAATACGTAGAAGATGAGAAATTTTTAAAGAAATTCGAGACAGAGGCACAGGCAGTTGCAAGGCTGTCTCATCCTAATATCGTGAATGTATACGATGTTGGAATTGAAGATGGGATCAATTATATTGTTATGGAGCTTGCAGAAGGGATGACTCTGAAAGAATATATCCGAAGAAAAGGATATTTATCTCCGAAGGAGACGGTAGAGATTTCCCTGCAGATCGCGTCAGCGATCTCACATGCCCATAAGAATCATATTATTCATAGAGATATTAAACCACAGAATATTTTAGTTTCAGAGATTGGAAATGTAAAGGTCACAGACTTTGGAATTGCGAAGGCAACAAGCAGCAATACCGTTACATCAACAGCAACAGCGATGGGATCGGTGCATTACATTTCTCCAGAGCAGGCAAAAGGAAGATTCTGTGATGAAAAAAGTGATATTTATTCTTTAGGTATCACGATGTATGAGATGGTAACAGGACATGTGCCATTTGATCATGAAAATGGTGTAACGATCGCATTGATGCATCTGCAGAATGAGATCACACCGCCAAGTCAGGTCAGAGATGGAATTCCAGACAGTTTAGAGAAGATCATTTTAAAATGTACAATGAAGAAGCCAGAAGACCGCTATCAGACAGCAGATGAATTGATCGCAGATCTGAAACTCGTGTTTGAAGATACTTCTGGTGAATATGTGGGAATTGTTCCAACGATCGATGATTCTCCAACGATCATGATCGATCAGAACGAACTGACACAGAGAATCCAGACAAATGATGACACACAGCCTGTGGAAGATTCAGATAGCAATGCATATCTGGAAGAGGATGATGAGGAAGAAGAAACAGGAATGAACTCAAAGATCGAGAAACTTGTCATTGTTCTTGCAGCAGTGGTAGGTGCGATCATTTTGATTTCTATTGTCGTATTTGTTGTCAAAAGTTCTGGATTATTCAAATCAGGAAAATCAACAACACAAAGTACGATCGCAGCAACAACAGAAGCCAAACATCACAATACTACAGAAAAATACACAGTTGATAATTATATCGGATTGTCTTTAGAAGCAGCTAGAGAGGCGATTGATAACAAGTTCAAGATCAACGTGACAGAAGAATATTCCGATACGTATGCAAAAGGACTGGTCATGCAGCAAGATCCAGAAAGCGATACGGAATTAGAAGAAGGAAAAACGATCAAGTTAGTTGTGAGCAAAGGACAGAAGATCGAAGATAAAGTTTCAGTACCTGATGTGCGAAGTAAGACGAAGTCTGGTGCACAGAGTGAATTAAAAGCAGCAGGACTCAAAGTCTCAATAAAAGAAGCTTACAGTGATGATGTTGCGAAAGGAGAAGTTATCTCTCAGACTCCATCACATGGAAGTAAAGTTTCGAAAAATACAACTGTTGTGATCACAGTCAGCAAAGGCAAGAAGGAAGATCAGACGGTCAGCGTTCCAAATCTTCGTTATTACACGGAATCTGAAGCAAGTCAGGAACTGCAAAGATTCGGATTATCATTGGGAAGTGTTTTAACAGAATATAGTGACAGTGTGGAAAAAGGACTTGTCATTCGTCAGAGGATCAGTTCTGGAAGCAAGGTTAAGAAGGGAACAGCCGTTGGGATCTATGTCAGTCTTGGACCTCGTCAGACAGCGACAACAGCGGATGAAGAATCAACAACAACAGATGAAGAATAAAGGAAAAGCAGGTGCAGGAGATATTTCATGCAAGGAAAGATCATAAAAGGAATCGCAGGATTTTATTACGTACAGACAGAAGATAAATTATATGAATGTAAGGCAAAAGGAATCTTCCGAAACAAGAAGATGAAACCGTTAGTCGGAGACAATGTAGAAATCGATATTTTAGATGAGGCAGAGCAGGAAGGAAATATTACAAAGATCTATGAGAGACATAACGAGCTGATCCGTCCAGCTGTGTCAAATGTAGATCAGGCACTGATCATATTTGCAGCAAAGAATCCAAAGCCAAATTATAATCTGTTAGATCGTTTTCTGATGATGATGGAGAAACAGGATGTTCCTGTGATCGTCTGCTTTAACAAGGTAGATCTTGCAAAAGAAAAAGAACTGAAATTATTAGAGAAAGTCTACGAAAACTGTGGACATATCGTTCGTTTTATCAGCGTTAAGGAAGAAGAAGGAATTGATGAGATCAGGGAACTGATCCACGGTAAGACGACGGTTCTTGCTGGACCATCGGGGGTCGGAAAATCATCTTTGATGAACCTTCTGCAGCCAGAGGCACAGATGGAAACAGGGGAAGTCAGTGAGAAGATCAAGCGAGGGCGTCATACAACAAGACATTCAGAGCTGATACGTATCGAGAAAGATACGTATGTCCTAGACACCCCAGGGTTTAGTTCTTTATTCATTCATATGTTTGAAGAAGATGAGATCAAAGACTATTTTCAGGAATTCGCACCATATGAAGATGAATGCCGATTCCAGGGATGCAGTCATACACATGAACCAGACTGTGGAGTGAAAAAGGCATTGGAAGAAGGAAAGATCTCAAAGATCCGTTATGATAATTATGTAAATATTTATACAGAACTAAAAGAAAAGAGAAAATGGTAATGCGAGTATTGATTTTAACAGGCGGAACAGTCGAAGAAAATTTCGCGAAAGACTATATCAGTAAATGGAACCCAGATCAGGTTATTACAGCTGATAAAGGACTGCTTTATGCTAAGAGACTGAATATAAAACCAGATATTATTTTAGGTGATTTTGACAGTTGCAGTAAGGATATAATGCAAGAATTTTCAACAGACAAGAAGATTATCGTACCATGTGAAAAAGACGATACTGATACAGGACTTGTAATACAAAAAGCAATTGAGACAGGTGCAGATGAAATCCTTATGATAGGTGGAACTGGAACAAGACTCGATCATGTTATGGGCAATTTCGGACAGTTGTTTTACGCACACAGCAAAGGTGTGAAGGCAGAACTTGTTGATGCAAACAATCGTATCAGGGTTTTAAATCATGAAGATACAATATCAAAGAAAGACCAGTTTGGTAAATATGTATCTTTGATACCAATATATGAGACACGAGGTGTCACACTAACAGGATTTAAATATCCATTAAAAGACCATACATTAGTGTTTGAGCAATCGCTCGCGATCAGTAATGAATTAGAAGCAGAAGAAGGAATCATTTCATTTAGTGAAGGAAAACTGCTTCTGATAGAAAGTAGAGATTGAGGTTATACAAGATGAAGAAAGAAAAAGTAACAACAAACAAAGTAACAAGTAAGCTTGAAAAGGTTCTCTGGGCTGTTCTGATCCTGATGTTTATCGTATCATTGATCGGAATGTTTTTAGGACAATATATGGATGGTAACGTATTCTATAAAATGTGTGTGATCATGACAGTATTAGCTGCCGCCATTTTATCAGCAGAACGTTTTTATTTTGGAAAAGAAATGGGAAGAGATATGCCAGAAGCATTTAAGATCGGTTACTGGCTGATCATCGCATGGGCAGTGATCTTACTGATCCACGCAGCAGGACTGGCATTTTTACCATTTTTAATGGAACTTGAATACAGAGTATTATGGGTAGTGGTTCCAACGGTCAGCTTATTATGGATGACAAGATATATCTTCGGAGACAACCTAGACTGGGATAAGACAGACAAGAAGGGTTGGAAAGAAGGAAGAATGAACTACTCTCAGAAGAGCAATAAGAAGAATATCGGGAGATAGAACATGAATTACAAACAGGCAAAGATCGCTGATTCAGCAAAAGTAGCAAAAGAAACTGTTTTAGTTGGGAATATTACTATAGGAGAAGAATCTACGGTACTGTTCTTTACAGCAATGCGCTGTGAAGGAGAAGAGTCTATTGTGATCGGAAATCAGAGTAATATACAGGAAAATTGTACGATCCATGTAGATGAAGGGAATAGTGTAAAAATCGGCGATGGAGTGACAGTTGGACATAACAGCGTGATCCATGGATGCCAGATCGGAGATAATTCCATGATCGGGATGGGATCTGTTGTTATGAATGGAGCAAAGATCGGTAATCACTGCTTGATCGGGGCAGGAAGTCTTGTAACACAAAATACAGTGATCCCAGATAGATCTTTAGTTATGGGAAGTCCAGCAAGAGTCAAACGTACATTGACAGAGGACGAGATCAAATATCTTGAGGGAAGCAGAGAAGAATATGTAGAAGTAGGAAAGCTGCTTCGAGAAGATGGGATACTTTAAGAATAAGTTAGAAATGGAAGGTATGGAATGAAACCTGGAATAAAAGATGTGGCAAAAGTAGCGGGAGTTTCTCCCACAACAGTATCCAGGGTATTAAATAACCGAGGATACATCAGCGAAGAAACAAGAAAAAAAGTATATGATGCTATGGAAGAGATCAATTATTATCCAAATGAGATTGCCAGAGCGTTGTTAAATAACAGAACGTATTTTGTCGGGGTTATCGTTCCTACTGTAACATCACCATTTCATGGAGAAGTTGTAGAACAGATAGAATATTATTTATCACAGAAAAATTATAAGATGCTTCTGTGTAACAGCAAAAATCAGATGGATACAGAGAAAGCCTATATTGATATGCTAAGACGCAATCAGGTAGATGGAATGATCGTTGGAACACATAACGCAGTCGTAGAGACATACTCCAAGTTAAAGATGCCAGTCGTAGGAATTGACCGTTATCTTGGAGAACATATTCCAGTCGTTTCATGTGATAACTATGCAGCAGGGCAGATGGCAACTAGACATTTGATCGATAAAGGATGTCAGCACATTTTATGTATCCGAGGAAACAGTAAATTAAAGATGCCAGGTAACAATCGAAGTCAGGCTTATATTCAAGAGATGGAGAAAGTAGGGCTTCCTCAGATGATTTTAGAAGTACCGTTCATCATGGAGAATGTGGAGAAGCAAAAACTTATTTATGATATGTTAAATGCACACCCTGAGATTGACGGTATTTTTGCAGGAGATGATTCGCTTGCAGTGATTGCACTTCATATCGCAAGGCAAAAAGGAATCAATATTCCGAAAGATCTAAAGATCATCGGAGTAGATGGAACAAAGCAGATTTTAGGATTTGTTCCAGAACTGACAACGATCCAGCAGCCAGTTAAACAGATTGCAAAGGTAGCGGTGGATAAGCTGATCGATCTGATTGAAGGAAAAACAGCAGAAAGCTGCATGGATCTTCCAGTAAAATTACTGGAAGGACAGACAACATAACAGAGAATAAAAAAGGAAGAGAAAATACTACTCTTCCTTTTTTGATGCCTAAAAATATGCTAGAACGTACAAAATAAGATAAGTTTTATGCAAAACTACCAAAAATCACCCAAATATTTTGTGCAAAAATTAATATGGTAACGATTGACATATGAAAACGTTTGACATATAATAAAGCCATAGAAAGCAACAAGGTAAATCAAAGAAAGGATTAAATTATGTATCAGTTATATTATCAGCCAGAAGGTATTTGGGTAGGAGATATTATGCCTTATGGAAAAGAAGGTCAGTTTTATGTATATCATCAGAGAGATACAAGAAATCCAGGACCTTTTGGAGAACCATTCGGTTGGGCATTAGCAACAACAAAAGATTTTGTAGATTACAAAGACTATGGAGAAAGCTTAAAGCGTGGAACGGATGAAGAAGCAGATCAGTTCATCTATGCAGGAAGTGTTTTTGAAACAGAGGCAGGATTTCATGCATTTTATACAGGATATAATAGAGAATTCTTAAAGGCAGGAAAGACATCACAGACATTGCTTCACGCTACAAGCAAAGATGGGATCACATGGGAGAAATCGAAAGAAGCATTAGAGATTCCTCCACAGGAAGGATATGATAAGAGAAACTGGAGAGATCCATTTGTCCTATGGGATGAGGAAAGAGAAGAATATCTGTTGATCCTTGGAGCAAGAAAGGGAGAAGATAAGAGAAAACAGACAGGACGTCTCGTACATTTCACATCAAAAGATTTAAAGAAATGGGAATTTAAAGGAGATTTCTGGGCACCAGGAATCTACACAATGTTTGAGATGCCAGAGATCTTTAAGATGGGAGACTGGTGGTATCTTGTATTCTCAGAATACAGTGAGGGTAATAAAATCCATTACAGAAGAAGCAAGAACCTATACGGACCTTGGGAAGCACCATTTGATGATGCATTTGACGGTAGAGCATACTATGCAGGACGTACAGCATTTGATGGAGAACGAAGAGTACTTTTTGGATGGGTGCCAACAAGAATCGATAACGATGACAAGAACGCATACTTGTGGGGAGGAACTTTCGTGCCACACGAAGTATTCCAGAAAGAAGATGGAACACTTGGGGTAAAACCGGTAGACCAGATGATGGAAGCATTCGATGGTTGGAAAGATTTATTTAACCCTTGTATGAAAACGATTGACACAAAAGAAGAAACACTTCTTTGTGAAGATACAGGAAGCATCGCAGCATTCAAAACAACTGTAAAATTTGAAGAAGGAACGAAAGAATTTTCTATCAGATTTTACAAAGATGAAGAAACAGAAGTTTCATATGAATACAGATTCTTTGTGGAAGAAAATAAAGTTGTCTTTAACAAATGTCCAAATTATCCATGGTATCAGTGCTTTAACATTGGACTTGAGCGTCCGATCAAATTGGAAGCAGACAAAGAATATGAAATCTGTCTGATCATAGACCAGGATATTTCAACATTATATATTAATGGAACGGCATTAAATGCAAGATTATGTGATCATCCAGGAAATGGATTGGCACTGACAGTGACAGATGGTACACTAGAAGCGAAAAACACAAAAATAGCAACAAAAATAAACAAATAAAAAGAGAGAAATAAAGGAGACAAGTATAGATGGATTACAAAAAAATATCACAAGATGTGGTAGATCACGTTGGTGGGATCAGTAACATCAAAGGTGCGACACATTGTGTGACAAGACTTCGACTGATTTTAAATGATGAAACAAAATATGACCGTAAAGCATTAGAGAATATCGAAGGTGTTAAAGGTGTCTTATTTAATAGTGGGCAGCTGATGATCATTTTCGGAACAGGAACAGTTAACAATGTCTATGATGCATTTATTGAATTAACAGGTGTCAAAGAAATGTCTCAGTCTGATGCCAAGGCAGAAGGAATGAGCAAGATGGGAAAATTACAGCAGGGATTCAAAGTATTCTCTGATATATTTATTCCGATCATTCCAGCATTTGTTGCAGCAGCGATCCTGACTGGTGTCAAAGCATTATTGACAGCCAATGGATTATTTGGATTAGAGGGATCCTTAGCAGATCAGAGCAAACTTGTTGCAGATATTGCAGAATTCTTAGCGATCATGGCAACAACATTTAATTATCTGCCAATCCTTGTAATGTATAGTGCTGTCAAACGATTCGGTGGGAATCCGATCCTTGGTATCTTAGTCGGAATCGTTATGGTACATCCAGATCTTGTAAACCGTAATACATTCGTATTAGACCCATCTGCCGCAAGTTACTGGCATTTTGGACCATTAGCAATTGCAAAAGTTGCATTCCAGGGTGGAGTATTCCCAGCAATCTTAACCGCATGGTTTATGTCTAAAGTAGAAAAGATCGCACAGAAATATGTACCAGCTGTGGTATCATTTGTATTCGTACCAACAATTACTATTTTCTTTGCAAACGTAGCATTATTTACAGTATTCGGACCAGTTGGAAATATGATCGGTAACGGATTAGCAGCAGTGATCGATGTTTTATACAACAGTTTCGGAGCATTTGGAGCATTTGTCTTTGCAGCGTTATTACAGCCATTAGTAGTTACAGGAACACATCAGGCGATTCAGGGAATTGAAGCAAATCTGATCGCTACGACAGGATTTAACTACATTCAGGGAATCTGGTCTGTATCGATCATTGCACAGGGTGGTGGAGCCATCGGAATGTACTTGTTAGCGAAGAAACATTCTAAAGACAGAGATATCGCAATGTCAAGTTTCATTCCAACATTAGTAGGAATTTCAGAACCAGCCATCTTTGCTGCAAACTTAAAATATTCCGTGATCCCATTTGTATGTTCTTGCTTAGGAGCTGGATGTGGAGGAGCATTCATGAAACTTGCAGGCGTAAGAGCCATTGGACAGGGATTAACAGGAATATTAGGACTTCTGATCGTAGTACCAAATAAATTAGTATTTTATGTCATTGGAAACCTGATCGCATTTATCGTACCAATCGTACTGATCGTTATTTATAATAAAACAAAAGGTGTTCCACATGGTGAAGAAGAGGAAGAAGCTGAATCTGCATTAACAATTGATGAGACAGCGAAAGTACCAGTCAAAGCAGTTGTTGACGGAAAAGTTATTGCGATTGAAGATGTAAAAGATGGAATCTTCTCTGAAAAAGTATTAGGAGACGGGGTGGGGATCATCCCAACAAGTGAAACAGTCTTAGCGCCGGCAGAAGGTGAAATCTGTACAGTGATGGAAGCTTCAAAACATGCCATCGGTGTCCGAACAACAAACAATAGTGTATTTCTGATCCATGTAGGAATCGAAACAGTATCCATGAATGGAGAAGGATTTGAATATCTTGTAAAGAAAGGACAACACGTGAAGGAAGGTCAGCCAATTCTCAAATTTGACAAAGCAAAGATTGAAGCAAAAGGATTAAATCCAGTCGTCGTATTTGTCAAAACGGATGAAGGTAACCAGACACCTGTGGCATTTAAGACAGGAATCAATGTCAAAGCAGGAAAAGACGTGATCGGGGAATAATATGAAATTTTTAGATGTAGAAAAATATACACCGATCCAAAAAAGCCATGAAGCATATTTAAAGGAGCTTATGGAGTATTGTAAAGATACTCCACGGCATCCATCCTATCATATTCATCCCCCATGTGGACTAGTGAACGATCCAAATGGACTGGCGTATTTTGGAGGAAAATACCATGTGTTTTATCAGTGGTTTCCATTTGGACCAGAACACGGAATGAAACACTGGGCACATGTGATCTCGGAAGATCTCGTAAAATGGGAATGGTCTGATCAGATGCTCATTCCAGATCAGGAATATGAGAAAAATGGATGTTATTCAGGAAATTCCATAGAAGCAGATGGTAAGCTTTATCTTTATTACACAGCAAACTATAAGACAGAACAGGGAAAGATCCCAAAACAGGCAATGGCAGTTATGAACAGTGATGGTACAATTCTTAAATCTCCAAACAATCCGATCATCGATGAACAGCCAGAAGGACTGATCGGGGAGATCAGAGACCCATTTGTCTTTGAAAAAGAAGGAGCATACTGGATGCTTTTAGGTGGTGGAAGCACCGATGGGCAGGCAAGATTGATTTTGTATAAGAGTACAGATCTTGAAAACTGGGTATATCAGGGAAATATTGAACTGACAGGAATTGACCTGGAGCTTGGTTATATGTATGAATGTCCATCTTACATTGAAATAGATGGAAAAGATGTTTTATTCTTATCATTAATGGGACGTACACCAATGGGAGAACGTTTTCACAATGAGTTTTCCAGTGTATATTTTATCGGAGAGTTAAATCTTGAAGATAAAACATTTCATGTGGAATCATTTGATGAGATCGACAAAGGATTTGATTTTTATGCACCACAGGCATTCTATGGAAAAGACAGACAACCAATGATGTTTGCGTGGCTTGGGTGTGGGGCACAGGAACTCCCATATGCAAAAGAAGATATGTGGATCCATAGTCTGACAATGCCAAGGTTCTTAACGATCAAAGAAGGAAAGTTATGCCAGGAAGTGCCAGAAAATATTAAGAATGAATATGCACATCTTGATATAGACAGTAAAAGAATTAAACCAGAAGAAGATACATGGTATATCAATCTGACAGATAAACAGATCTCAGAAATTCAGATCGGAGATCAAGAAGATCATCTAAGTATTAAGATTGACTGGGCAGCAGGACATATAGTTGCAGACCGAAGTACACTTAAGCATCAGTTTAGTACAGAATACGGAATTCAAAGAGAAGTTTCAATGTCAGAAGAACTCAAAAACATTGAGATATATTATGATAATACATTTATTGAAATTTATCTAAATGATGGAAAAGATACAATGACCCTTCGTGCATTTCCAGAAAATGTGGAAATTAATTTAATTTAGAAAAGATATGGTGGAGAAATCTGCCATATTTTTTTGTTGATATATAACAGATAAAGTCGAGCAATTCTTGAAAACACTAAGATTATATGATACCATTTCCATAAGATAAAAACGAATCAGTAAGAAAGCAGGGCCTATGAAATACGAGAAATGTCCAATCTGTGAAGAAAAGTTAAGAAATGGTGTCTGTCCAATGTGTGGTTATGATTTTAATCGCTTAGGCCGGTCAAGAATATTAAAAGATGGCCATTGGGATATATTAACGACTGACAAAAAGACTTCTCAGCCAAAATATATTCATGATGAAAAACGACATCCAGATTTTAAAAATATCAAGAATACAAAGACGCAGTCAATGAAGACACAGAGGAAAACATCAACCTATAAAAATAAAAAAGAAAAGAAGAGATCAAAAAAAGGAAAGTGGGCGGTGATCGTCTTTATTCTTTATCTGTTGTCATTTTTAGCAGATCTTGTACCAGAGGCATTCACTCACATAGAAGATTTTATAAATCAGATCCTGAATGGATTAAATTTTTAAAAAAAGTAAGCAAAAGTCTGTCATTTTTAAGAAAAAACGGCAGACTTTTGTTCATTTTTATATTTTAAAAAGATAAAAATTATGGTAACATTAACTCTATAGGCAATTTAACAGGAGGAAGACTTATGGCAAATCATATTGATGATGCAACGATTGAATATGTCGGAATTTTAGCAAAGCTTGAATTATCTGGCGAAGAAAAAGAACAGGCCAAGAAAGATATGGAAAGTATGCTCGACTATGTAGATAAATTAAACGAACTAGATACAAGCAGTGTAGAACCAATGTCTCACGTATTTCCAGTGAAGAATGTATTCAGAGAAGACGTGGTAACGAATGGAGACGGAAGCGAAGACACATTAAAGAACGCACCAGAAGCGCAGGACAACGCCTTTGTCGTGCCAAAGACGATCATATAGGAGGCAGAAGATGAGCATTTTAGAATTAACTGCCGTAGAATTAGGCAAGAAGATCAAAGACAAAGAGATCACAGTTGTAGAAGCAACAAAGGTAGCACTTGAACAGATCAAGGCAGTCGAAAGTGATGTACATGGATATGTCTCTTACGATGAAGAAAGTGCATTAAAGAGGGCCGAAGAAGTACAGAAAGGAATCGATGACGGGACTTACACAGGACCATTAGCTGGAGTTCCAATGGCAATTAAGGATAATATCTGTACAAAGGGATATACAACAACATGCAGTTCTAAGATCTTAGAGAACTTTGTACCAACATACTCCGCACAGACAGTTGAGAACCTGATCAAAGAAGGAGTTGTATTTTTAGGAAAGACAAACATGGATGAGTTCGCCATGGGAAGTACAACAGAGACTTCTGCGTATGGTGTGACAAAGAACCCATGGGATTTAGAGAAAGTACCAGGTGGATCATCAGGTGGTTCAGCAGCAGCTGTTGCAGCTAACGAATGTTTCATGGCATTAGGATCTGATACTGGTGGATCTATCAGACAGCCAGCATCTTACTGTGGTGTTACAGGGATTAAACCAACCTATGGAACAGTATCCCGTTACGGACTGATCGCTTATGGATCATCCTTGGATCAGATCGGACCATTAGCAAAAGATGTGACAGACTGTGCAACATTATTAGAAGCGATCGCATCTCACGACGAGAAAGATTCTACATCTGTCAGATTAGAATCTTATGACTTTACATCAGCATTAAAAGACGATGTCAAAGGAATGAAGATTGGTATTCCAAAGGATTACTTTGGAGAAGGTCTTGATGAAGAAGTCAAAGAAGCTGTTTTAGCAGCAGCAAAAACATTAGAAGAAAAGGGAGCAATCGTAGAAGAATTCGACCTTGGATTAGTTGAATATGCAATTCCAGCATATTATGTTATCGCAGCAGCAGAAGCAAGTTCTAACTTATCTCGTTTTGATGGAGTCAAATACGGATACAGAGCCAAAGACTACGAAGGACTTCACAACATGTACAAGAAGACTCGTTCCGAAGGATTTGGAGCCGAAGTGAAACGTCGTATTATGTTAGGATCATTCGTATTAAGTTCAGGATATTACGATGCATACTACTTAAAAGCATTAAGAACAAAAGCACTGATTAAGAAAGAATTTGACAAAGCATTTGAGAAATACGATGTGATCTTAGGACCAGTCGCACCAACAACAGCTCCAAAATTAGGAGACAGCTTAAGTGATCCGATCAAGATGTATTTAGGAGATATCTATACGATTTCTGTCAACCTTGCAGGACTTCCAGGAATCTCTCTTCCATGTGGTAAGGACAAGAATGGAATGCCGATCGGACTTCAGCTGATCGGAGACTGCTTCAATGAGAAAAAGATCATTCAGGCAGCATATACATTTGAGCAGACAAGAGCATATGAAGCTCCAGCAATTGCTAAAGGAGGGGCTAAATAGATGAGCAAGAATTACGAAACAGTCATCGGACTTGAAGTCCATGTAGAATTAGCAACAAAGACAAAGATCTTCTGTGGATGCAGCACAGCATTCGGAGGAGCACCAAATACACACACATGTCCTGTATGCACAGGTATGCCAGGATCATTACCAGTGTTGAATAAACAGGTGGTAGAATATGCGATGGCAGTTGGACTTGCAACAAACTGTGATATCACACAGAACTGTAAATTCGACCGTAAGAACTATTTTTATCCAGATAATCCACAGAACTATCAGATCTCTCAGTTATATTTACCAATCTGTCGAAATGGTAAAGTAGAGATCGATGTAGATGGAGAGAAGAAAGATATCAGAATCCATGAGATCCATATGGAAGAAGATGCAGGAAAATTAGTGCATGATCCATGGACAGGAGATTCTTTAGTAGACTTTAACCGTTCTGGAGTGCCACTGATCGAGATCGTATCAGAACCAGATATGCGTTCTGCAGATGAGGTTATCGCATATCTTGAGAAGTTACGTCTGATCATTCAGTACTTAGGAGCATCAGATTGTAAATTACAGGAAGGTTCCATGAGAGCTGACGTGAACTTATCTGTCCGTGAAGTGGGAGCGGAAGAATTTGGAACACGTACAGAGATGAAGAACTTAAACTCTTTCAAAGCTATCAAGAGAGCCATTGAAGGAGAGATGGAACGTCAGATTGATCTGATCGAAGCAGGCGAGAAAGTCGTACAGGAAACAAGACGTTGGGATGACACGAAGGGAGCATCCTATGCAATGCGTTCCAAAGAAGACGCACAGGATTATCGTTATTTCCCAGATCCAGACTTAGTACCGATTGAGATCAGCGATGAATGGATGGACAAAGTAAGAGCTGCCCAGCCAGAGTTCAGAGATGAGAAGAAAGTCCGTTATAAAGAAGAATACGACCTTCCAGATTATGATATTGACATCATCACAGGATCAAAACACCTTGCAGATATCTTTGAAGCAACGATCGCACTTGGATCAGAGCCAAAAGAAGTATCAAACTGGTTAATGGGAGAGACGATCCGTCTGGTCAATGAATCAGAGATGGATATCGATGATGTATCATTTAAGCCAGAACATCTTGCGAAACTGATCGAGATGATCAAGAACAATGAGATCAACCGAAGCGTAGGAAAAGAAGTCTTCGAGAAAGTCTTCAAAGAAGATATTGATCCTGCAGCATACGTAGAAGAACATGGATTAAAATCCATGAATGATGAAGGAGCATTAAAAGCAACAATCGAAGAGATCGTAGCAAATAATCCAAAATCTGTCGAAGACTACAAAGCTGGTAAGAAGAAAGCTATCGGATTTTTAGTAGGACAGACAATGAAAGCAACACAGGGAAAAGCAAACCCTGGAATCGTTAATAAGATCTTAACCGAGATTTTAGATAATATGTAACCATAGCATTCCAAGAGGCCTTAAAGTCCTTGAGAATTGCATAGTAGTGAAAAAGATACTTTTATCAAGAGAAGATAGAAGTGTCTTTTTCTGATTTATGCATCTTTTTTTAAAAAAATAAAAAAAGGGAACCAAACGGCAAGTAAATCCATCGAATATGTGAATCAATAAAAGAGGGAAAAAAGAAAAGAGAGGAGGTAAGAATGAAGAAAGAGACATTTTGTCGGTATATCAGACAGTATGAAACAGATATGTTTCGGTTTGCAAAAAGTATCGTGGGAACCCAGGCAGATGGAGAAGATGCGATGCAGGAAAGCATCTTAAAAGCTTATGAAAATATTGATACATTACGTTCAAGAAGAAAATTCAAAGCATGGATCTTTCAGATCCTGGCAAATGAATGTTATCAGATCTTAAGAAACAGGAAGAGACAGGAACCAACAGATCCGTTTGAATTTCCAGAACAGGAACATTCCAGTGATCACTGGACAGAAGATATGGTATCAAAGGATGGAGAAATTTTAAGTTATATTTTAAGAATGCCAAAACAGCATCAGGAAGTATTGATCTTATATTATTATGATGAATTTTCCACAAAAGAAATCGCCAAAATCTTAGATATACCGCAAGGAACCGTAAAATCAAGACTTGCCAGAGGAAGAAAACAATTAAAGGATTTATTAGAGATGGAAGGAGAAGGTGCATATGAAGGAGCATGAGTTAAGAAAAAGGATCAAGAGAGAAAAAATACAGGAACAGATGCCAGAATCAACCAGAAAAAGGATGGATGATCTGTTAGATGGATTGCCGGAAGAAACAAAAAGAAGTAAAATTCATAGAATCTGGAAAAATGCTGTGGTATTTGTGGCTGTATTATCTTTATCAACAGTGACAGTGTTTGCAGGTGCGAAATTGATCACATTAGGAACAGGAAAATTGGACACAAAACATGGAAGCAGGCAATATCAAAGGTCTGTGAAACTAAACGAGATTCAAAAAAATAATGCAAAGGCAGGAATAAGCAGAACAGATCAGGGAATTACATTAAGAATTGACAATGTCGGTCTGGATGAAGGTAATTTATTATTGTATTATACAGTGTCATTAAATAAAACAACGACAGCCGAAAAGCTTGAAAAAGTTAAAAAAGATAGTTTACAAGAGCGCTGGAACCTTAACAGTATATGGCTTGGACCACAGATTTCCATTGATGGAAAAGCAAATGATGAAGTAAATGAAACGGGAGTAACGGAAGCTTACAGGATCAACAACCATAAGATTAAAGGAGTTTATCGTTTTAATCTTACTGGAAAATTAAAAAAGAAAGTAAAACTGGATATTAAAACCAACTATTTATGGGATACCAAAGGTGACTGGTCTATGCAGCTTGCGGTTGATCGAAGCAAGGTCGCAAAGAAGACAAAAGTGATCATACGATCTAAGAAATCAATCGTAGACAGAGTTATTATATCTCCATTAGGAAATACCTTGCGAAGCAATGACAAAAAACATGATCTTGTGATCAGAGATAATAAAGGAAGATATCTCTACTATGAAGAAAAAACTAATTCAGAAAAAAGCAAAGATATCTATCAGTTTTTCAAACATACACACACAAGATCATTGGAAATCATTCCAGTTAAAAAACAATCTGTGGTAACAAAGAATGGAAAAGTACAGAAAGCAGTATTAAATCTGAAGAAAAATGAGATTGTCAAAGTCAGTGATCATACCAAATTAAAAGTGGCAGATGTAAAAAAACAAAAACACAATCTGAGAATTTACTTTAAAGTTCTAGATTATGACGGAGCAATCTTAACAGACGGACTAGAGGGCAGATTTATCGTAGATAACAAGGGAAGATCCCTGATCAAAGATGGTGGAAGTATTGACACATGGACAGATTATGAAAAAGAACAGCTGGTACTTGAATTTTACAATGCATTCAAAGGCGTTGATTATACGAAAGCAGCGAAGATTAATTTCTTAAAACAGAAAGCAGTTCTCAATGAAAAACAGAAACAGAAAATAGAAATAAAGTAAATATATTAAATGAGTATAAAATAAAAATACCAGATTTCGATTCATAGGAATCTGGTATTTTTGTTGGTAAAATCTTGAAATTAAAAGCTGTAGAAAGTAAAATAAAGTGTGTATTATATATAGAGAAAATAAGAAATGAATAAAATGGGAGAAAGCAAAATTATGAAAAAGTACAAAGGTGTCGTATTTTTTGACTATGATGGAACAACAGTTGATGAAGTAGATGAGATTAAAACAGCAACACCAACAACTGTAGAATCATTGAATAAATTAAAAGAAAATGGATATCTGACAATGTTATGCTCAGGAAGAACACAGCGATTTTTAGAGATGGATATTGATAAATTTATGGGAGCGATCACATGTAATGGTTCACATACAGAAGTTGAGGGAGAAGTAATCAGGGACATCTGTATTCCAGATGAATTGGTATTTCAGGTAGTTAACGAATATTTCCCAAGAGATACGATCATTCATTTTGAGACAAGAGATATCAGTTATTATCTACATATGGATGAAGAGTTTTTCAAAAATCACTGCAAACTTTTTAATCTGCCACAACGATGGTATGCGCCATGGAAATTCCGCACAAAAAACACTCACATCAGCAAACTTGTTATGAATTACAAGGATATTCAGGTGAAGAAGGATTTTGAAGAAGAATTTAAAGATGTATTTACTTGCGCTAAACATGTTCGAGAAAATTTCATTGATATCACATTAAAAGGTGTAACAAAAGGAGATGCGATCACAGAACTGATCGAGAAACTTGGAATTGACAAGAAAGACACATATGCATTTGGAGATGCAGATAACGATGTAGAAATGATGCAGGCAGTTGGAACAGGAATCGCGATGGGACGTCATAGTGAGAAAGTAGGAGAAGTCGCATCTATGGTAACAGGAACTGTTAAAGAAGAAGGAATTACAATGGCACTTAAGAAGTTAGGATTAATCTAAGATGAAGAATATTATTTTTGATGTAGATGATACATTATATAATTTAATGGAACCATTTGAAAAAGCCCACAACGAACTGATGGCAACCCGCACAGATGCAGACTGTGAGGAATTATTTGAAGCATCAAGAACCTACAGTGATGAAGCATTCTGCATGTCAAGAGAAGGAAAAATCTCCGAAGACGAAGAATTTGCATATCGTATTCAGAAAACATATGCAGATGTTGGAGTAGAAGTCAGCAAAGAAGAGGCAAAACAATTCGAAGAACGATACCGTTATTACCAAAAGCATATTCAGGTACCAGAAATTACAAAACAGATCCTTGATCATTGCAAAGAAAATTACAGAATCGGAATTTTAACGAATGGAACAACAAAGAATCAGGGAAAGAAATTAGAGACATTAGGATTAGACCACTGGTTCAACCCTAAAACAATGTTCATCTCAGACAGCGTCGGAGCTGCAAAACCAGATGTCAAAGCATTTTATACCGTTCAAAAAGAAATGAAGCTTGATCCTGAGGAAACATGGTTTATCGGAGATACCTTTGAAATAGATGTCGTAGGAGCCAAGAATTCTGGCTGGCACGTCATCTGGTTCAACCATAGAAACCGCCCAATGCTAGAAGGAGCTATTGTTCCGGACGTAGAAGTAACAAGTGGACAGGAATTATTTGAATATATAAAAAAATTATAATTCAACACCGTCTAACATACACACATGTGGTGGTTTGAATAGTTGTCCATGTATATGAGAAAAACGAAATAATAGGATAAAAGATTTAGAACTTTTATCCTATTATTTCATTTTTTTATATGCATTGAACAACGCATTCAAATTACAACTTGGTTACATTAGATGCCTGTTTTCCGCGAGGTCCTTCTTCAATCTCAAAACTTACACTCTGTCCTTCTTCCAAAGTCTTAAATCCTTTTCCCTGAATTGCAGAAAAATGAACAAATACATCATCTCCGGATTCCTGTGAAATAAATCCATAACCTTTTTCTGCGTTAAACCATTTTACTGTACCATTACTCATCTGGGTACCTCTACTTTCTTAAATAAAAAATACATGTAACTGTTAATGACAGGTGTTTCAATAAAAATCTTTATAAAAAAGAAAAAGTCCACGAACCGTTACTTGCTTTATGCATTCATAGAAATAAATGAATGCATCCGTATCGGTCGTGAACATTAAAATCTATCAATAACAAGATTAATCATAGCACAACAACTTAACGATTACAAATACTTTTTTAAATCCTGAATACTTTTTTCGTGAAGGGAAATAAGTTTGTCACCGAAATGTTTTGCTTCTTTGGAGGCATCACAGTAAAGATGATTTTTCTGGATTGCTTTGATCATTCCCATCGTATATCCTTGAATACACATTTCAGAAAGATGACTGACATTTTTATCAGACATAGCCTTTAATTTGGTCATCCATTCAGAATATGTTTTCAAAAGATCATTTAATTCTTCTGTAGAATCACCATTGGAAGTGATCGTATCTTTTATAGAATCTGATAAATTTTGATATTCTTCTTCCTGGCTGATGATTAAAGCCTTAAAATCACAGTCTGTCGTGATCTTTCGAATCTCAGGAATGGTTTCTAAAACCATTGCAATGTTCTGATAAATACTGTTTAATAAATTTTCATTATCCATAATTGTAAAACTCCTTTTATTCATAGGATGTTCCATATAACAGTTTCTATACATAAAAGTGGAAATATGATAAAATGGCAGACATAAAATGAAATCTACATACATCGATTTAATGGTGAAAAGAAATAATAAGCAGGAGAAAAAGATGAGCAAAGAAAATTTTGAGAAGCAGATCCGAAAAAGAATGGAGCAGTTAGATGAGATCAATAAACATGGAATATTTAAAGAATTAAAAGGAACTGTCACAGATTTTAACTATGATACCAAAAGTTTAACCATGACGTTCGAGGCCACAAAGTTTCATGAAAATGCATTTGGAATCATGTTTGGAGGTTCTCTGGCAGGAATGTTTGATATTGCATTTGGAACATTGACTGCTGGATTGGGCGATTATAGTGTAGCCCCAACGGTGCAGCTTTCTACAACATTTTTAAAAGGAATACCAACAGGAGCAACCGTAAGAACAGAGGTAGAAGCAGTGTCCACAGGAAAAACGATCATGAATTTTGTTGGAAAAGCCTATGTAGGAGAAGAACTCGTCGGAAGCGCCAGCGGGACATTTATGACACCGCGGCCATTTAAGAAATTTAATACAGAAAAATAAAGAAAAAGGATATTGATCGTGACGCCAATATCCTTTTTATATCATAGGAAATTCCAAGGGAATCCACTTGATAAAGTTATTTTATAAAGCAACTTGTTCAATCTCTTTTACAGCATCAAGGATCATATCAGGAGTTACTTCATAAGGCCATACACGTACATCAATTCCGGATAAAGCCTTTGTGATCACAGCATCCATATCATCAACCGTCGCATGAATATCCGCAAGTTTCACAGGAAATCCCATATTCTTGGAGAATTCATAGATTTTCTTAAATTCCTCTTCCTGATGATCAACTTTTAATAAGATCAGGATACAATAAGCAACAATCTCACCATGCAGATGTCCATGTTCTTCGGTAGATTTACATACAGTAAATCCGTTATAGCAGGCATGTGCAAGTCCAGTATTTAAATCAATTCCGACAAGATTTGATACAAAACCAGTAGAAACGATAATTCCAAGAATGACTTCTTCCAGAGCTTTTCCAGGAGTATGATTTCGACATTCTTCTAAGGCTTCTACACCGTATTTTACTAATGGTCTGGCACAAAGATTACTGATCTGGACGCCCATGGAAGTGCTATGGTCTAGATCATTATCACCACGGGCACTGGTTGTGCATTCATAAAATTTAGCCATTGTATCACCAATTCCAGCCCACAGGTACTTTTCAGGAGCATTGGCGATCACTTGTGTATTGATAAAGATCCATTCAGAAGGTTTCTCCTGGAAAGAATATTCACGAAGGGAACCATCTGGATGATAGATGATACCAAGTGATGTACAAGAAGCACAAGTAGAAGCAATCGTTGGAAATGTAAAGAATGGTCGGTTGCTTTCCTGTGACAATACTTTACAAGTATCAATCGCTTTTCCACCACCACATGCAAAGATCATATCAGCATCAATAACTTCTTGATGAGAATTTAATTCATCTATGTGTTCACGACTGGCTTCACCACCGTATTCAAAGACACCGGTGATTATAATATTGCTGTCAGCAACAGCTTCTTTGATCAGATCGGCAGCGGCAGCCAAGGCATGTGTTCCTCCGATGATCACAGCTTTTGTTCCGTATTTTTCACATACCATAGGGATGTCGGCATATGCGTCGGTTCCAATGGAGTAATTTGGGTAGTATTTTCTCATAAGTCATATAACTCCTTCTGTTTTGTTAATTTTTTTCATTATACTCTTGAAAGAATGTTTTGACAAATATTATGGAAGTAGTAAAATATATTTGTTCCCTAACCTTAAGTTTTCTGCTTTCTTCAAAAGTAAAAAAACGGAAAGTCTAAGGTGACAGGAAAGATAAGAATAGAACATAAAGGAAGGTAATATAAAATGGCAAAGATTGATATCATATCAGGATTTTTAGGAGCAGGTAAAACAACTCTGATTCAGAAATTATTAAAAGAAGCATTAAAAGGAGAGAAAGTCGTACTGATCGAGAATGAATTTGGCGAGATCGGTATCGATGGAGGATTCCTTAAGGACGCAGGGATTGAAGTAACAGAGATGAATTCTGGATGTATCTGTTGTTCTTTAGTTGGAGATTTCGGAAGTGCATTAAAAGAAGTAGTCACACAGTACAACCCAGACCGTATCATCATTGAACCATCAGGCGTTGGTAAATTATCAGATGTTATCAAAGCTGTACAAGGTGTTGCGGAAGATGTTGAACTAGACTTAAACAGCTTTGTGACAGTTGCAGATGCAAAGAAATGCAAGATGTATATGAAGAACTTTGGTGAATTCTATAACAATCAGGTAGAATATGCAGGATCTATCATCTTAAGCCGTACAGGAGATGTAGCAGAAGATAAATTAAATGAAAGTGTAGCACTGCTTCGTGAGCATAATGAAAAAGCTGCGATCATCACAACACCATGGGATGAGCTTTCTGGAGAACAGATCTTAAAAGTTATGGAAGATGGAAATGATATGGTCAAAGAATTATTAGAAGAAGAGGAAATCTGCCCTGTGTGCGGTGGACACCATGATCACGACCATGATCACGAACATCATCACGACCACGACCATGAACATCATCACCATGATCACGATGAAGAATGTGGTTGCGGATGTGGACACGATCACGACCATGATCATGAACATCATCATCACGATCACGATGAAGAATGCAGCTGTGGATGCGGACATGACCACGATCATCACCACCATCATCATGCAGATGAAGTATTTACAAGCTGGGGCAAAGAAACACCTAAGAAATATAATAAGGAAGAACTGGATACGATCTTACAGAAATTATCCAAAGATGACAGCTATGGTATGATCTTAAGATCCAAAGGTATTTTACAGACAGAAGATGGATCATGGATTCAGTTTGATCTTGTTCCAGGAGAATATGAAATCCGTGAAGGAAGTGCGGATTACACAGGAAGAATCTGTGTGATCGGATCAAAATTAAAAGAAGATGAATTAGAAGGTTTATTCTTCTAAATAACAGGAGGAAAAAGAATGTACGAATTACCGGCATATCTGGTATGGGGATTTTTAGAAAGTGGAAAATCAACACTGATCAAAGAAACATTAAGCCAGGATTATTTTAATGACGGCGAGAAAACAATGATCCTTACGTTTGAAGAAGGAGAAGTCGAATACGATAAAGAGATGTTAGAGAAGACAAATTCATTTGTGGTGAATATTGAAAATATGGAAGATTTCACAAAAGAATTTGTCAGAGGATGTCAGAGAAATTATTATCCAGACCGTGTCATGATCGAATACAATGGAATGTACTCTATTGACGATCTGATGGATGTAGTAGATGAAACAGATCTTGAGTTATATCAGGTGATCGTAACAGTTGATGCATCTACAGCAGATTTGTATTTGAAAAATATGAAATCTATGTTTATGGAAATGTTTAAGATGGCAGATCTTGTCATTTTTAACCGCTGTGATGACAATACGAATATGGGAAGTTTCCGAAGAAGCATTAAAGCAGTCAATCCAAGAGCACAGGTAGGTTTCGAACGTGCCGATGGAAAAGAGATGGCACAGGATGAACTGCTGCCATATGATGTGAATGCAGATGTGATCAAAGTCGAAGATGAAGATTATGGAATCTGGTATATCGATGCGATGGAACGTCCAGAGGTTTACGAAGGAAAGACTGTGGAAATGCGTGTTCAGGTCCAGCGCAGTCCAAAGATGCCACCGGGAATGATCATTCCTGGACGTAAAGCAATGACATGTTGTGAAGATGATATGACATTTATTGGATATCTGTGCAGATTAAACCAGACGAAATCCAAGACATTAAAGAGAATTCTCAATAACGAATGGGTAACATTAACAGCACAGATCCATTCAGAATACAATGAAGCATACGATAAGACAATGCCAATCTTAACAGCGATCAGAATCGAAAAATCAGAACCACCAAAAGAACAATTGGTATATTTTTAAGTTTATTAATATATCCTTAAGTTTGTTAGTATATTTCTGAATTTTAAGATCAGGAGAGGAATAAAAATGCAGCGAAATTTAACAAAAGGACCGATTACGGTCAATTTATTATTTTTCGCCCTGCCATTAATGTTTGGAAACCTATTACAACAGCTGTACAATGTAGCAGACACCTGGGTCGTCGGAAGATACCTGGGTGCTGATGCATTGGCAGCTGTTGGTTCTTCTTATACACTTATGACATTTTTAACATCTATACTACTAGGACTCTGTATGGGAAGCGGAGCAGCAATCTCCATGCTGTATGGAAGCGGCGAAAAAAAGAAAATGAGACAAAGTATCTTTATGGCATTTTGTCTGATCGGTGCAATCGCACTTGTGATCAGTATTCTAGTGTATCTCGGAATGGATGGAATTTTGTGGATCTTAAGAGTACCGGCATCGATCAAAGGATTGATGAAAGACTATTTATGGGTGATTTTCTTAGGAATTCTTGCAACATTTTTATATAATTATTTTGCAAATCTGCTGAGAGCGATCGGAAATTCGATGGTACCATTATTATTTCTGGCAGTTTCCTCTGTACTAAATATCATCTTAGACCTTTTGTTTGTATTGAAATTCCACTGGGGAGTTGGAGGAGCCGCAGGAGCCACGGTATTTTCACAGTATGTATCAGGAATTGGAATCTGTATCTATGCATATGCGAAAGTAAAAGACATCAGGATTGCAAAACAAGACATGAAGTGGAGGAAAGAGAACCTTTCCTTGATCCTAAATCTGTCAGTAATGACAAGCCTGCAGCAATCCATCATGAACTTTGGAATTTTAATGGTACAAGGATTAGTAAACAGCTTCGGAACCGTCATCATGGCTGCATTTGCAGCAGCTGTGAAGATCGATTCCTTCGCATATATGCCAGTACAGGACTTTGGAAATGCATTTTCTACTTATGTGGCACAAAATTATGGGGCAAATGAAAAGAAGAGGATTAAAGACGGAATCAAGAGTGCTGTGATAATGTCTATGGCATTCTGTGTGTTTGTCAGTCTGCTTGTATCTATCTTTGCGAAACCATTGATGCAGATCTTTATTGATTCGGGAGAAACACAGATTATTGCAGTAGGAGTTCATTATTTAAGAATTGAAGGGGCCTGCTATGTTGTTCTTGTTGTATGGATATTACAGGGCGGTGAACCAGCCATTGATGTCTGTGATCTTGACGATTGCTTCGCTTGGCACACGAGTTCTGCTGGCTTATGTATTGTCAGCGATTCCGGTGATTGGGGTTACTGGGATTTGGATGGCGGTGCCGATTGGGTGGTTTTTGGCGGATGCGATAGGAATTTGCTATTATTTTCGGAAATTCTGATTTGAAGGATAGTCGTTGACTGTTGTATGAGACAAAAAAATCTTTCGTCTCAGGTTCTTTCCGTCTCATACAACGGAACGCTATTCAAATCACTACGAGGTGTGTATGTTATTATTTCGTTTTTCTCATATACAGTCCCAACGACTACCGTTCAAACCGCAAAATTTATGGACATAGCTTCATCTCCCCAAGCATACACTGTAAAAACAACATTTACAGGGGGCTTTCCATTGAAGAAATACATGGAAGAACGGGTCATTGAAAGTGCAACCTACATCATCGAACACAACGCCACGGTCCGCCAGACAGCCAAGCAGTTCGGAGTCAGCAAAAGCACGGTACATAAGGATGTAACAGAACGATTAGAGACGATCAACAAAACACTTGCAAGACAAGCAAGGAAAGTGCTTGATATCAACAAATCAGAACGTCATATCCGAGGCGGAATGGCAACAAAAGAAAAATATCTTCATAATAAATAATAAAAATAATACCATTCAACAAAAAAGAGTGAATGGTATTATTTTTGGTGTGCCTTGCGGCGCACGTCACTAATGGATGAAAGTTCCTAATCCGCCCTAGTAGTGGGAAGGATACAGCTAAGACCAAGGGTGTCCATCGTGAGGTGGAATCTGAAGGAAGGTGGAGGCAAATCTCTGGTCTGACGAACAGAAATCACATCAGGCTATAGTTAAGGATAAGGTTGCCAAACAAACCAAAGTCCAATAACTACTCGGAATTAACTGTAGTAAATGTGGCAGATATATGGAGAGAAAGTGACGTGTGGTACCAAGGGAGGTCTCGTCAGCGGACGAAAACAGAGTATGAAGTCCGTGAGTAACAACGAATGGCGAGAAGTCAGCAGAAGCCATAGTAAACCGATGGTTGCAAACATCGGCGAAGGGCTGAACTTTAGGAGACACAAGCAATGAAAGTAACTGAAAGTAGATATAAGAACAGACAACTTCATATAGAGGACTATCTGCAAATGGTATCTGCGGAACAGAAAGAGTATGCAGAAGTGTTCGACTACTCTAAGATTACTGAAAAGAGCAGTGTCATCACAGACTATTGGACGAACAATCTTTTGGAATTGATCTTGCGAAAAGATAATCTTAATAAGGCTTATAAGCAAGTCAAAAGAAACAAGGGAAAAGGTGAAATTGATGGAATGCAGGTGGATGAACTTCTGCCCTTCCTTAGAGAAAACCAGAGAAGCCTGATACAAAAGATAAGGGAAGGTAAATATAAACCGAACCCAGTTCGAAGGGTAGAAATACCAAAGGAAACAAAAGGCGAATATCGACAACTGGGGATACCTACAGTAGTCGACAGAGTTATTCAACAGGCAATCGCACAGGAATTAACGCCAATCTATGAGGAGCAATTCTCAGAGAACAGTTTTGGATTCAGACCAGGAAGAGGAGCGCACGACGCTCTGAGACAATGCCAAAAGAATGTAGACGAGGGCTATGTATATGTAATAGATATGGACTTGGAAAAGTTCTTTGATACAGTAAGCCAGAGTAAACTGATAGAGGTATTGTCAAGAACCATAAAAGATGGCAGAGTCATATCGCTGATACATAAATATCTGAATGCGGGAGTTATAGCAGACGGAATATTTGAACGTACAGAGGTAGGGATGCCGCAAGGAGGACCATTAAGTCCACTGCTTAGTAATGTGATGCTAAATGAATTAGATAAAGAACTGGAGCGCAGAAGACACAGATTTGTCCGATATGCAGATGATTGCATGATATTGTGTAAGAGCAAAAAGAGTGCAGAGAGAACCTTGAGAAATATCATTCCATTTATTGAAGGAAAACTTTTCCTGAAGGTAAACAGGAAGAAAACGGAGGTAGCACATATCAGCAAAGTCAAATATCTAGGCTACACCTTTTACAGATATAAAGGGAAATGCAGACTCAGAGTACATGCAAAGTCAGTGGTTAAGATGAAAAATAAAATCCGGGAATTGACAGACCGGAACAAAGGAATAAGCAATAAAAAACGAGAAAAGGAGTATCAGGAGTACGTGCGAGGATGGGTGCAATACTACAGACTTGCAGATATGAAAGGACTTCTAAAAAGAACAGATGAATGGGCAAGACGGAGAATCCGAGCAGTCTATTGGAAACAATGGAAGAAAATAAAAACAAGATACCGAATGCTAAAAGCATTGGGTATGGAACACTGGATGGCGAAAGAACTAGCATGTAGTAGAAAAGGTTACTGGAGAATGGCACAAGTGCTGAACCAAATTTTTTCGAAAAAAATAATAGCCAGATTGGGATACACGTCCATGTCTGACTATTATCTAACAGTATGTGAAAACTAAAGAACCGCCGTGTACCGAACGGTATGCACGGTGGTGTGAGAGGTCGGCTAATCAATTAATGATTAGCCTCCTACTCGATTGCTTTTCAGTAATAAAAGATGAAAAAACGGATAAAATAAATACAAAATGTATTTATTTTTAGAAATTATTAAGATATAATTATATATGAGTAGGAGGTAATTAGGAAGTGAAAAATATATATTTAATTAATTACTCAGTTAAGGGAATAAAATCGTTAGATGAAGATGTAAAATTATCATTTTATAAAAAAACAATTTCTAAAGATCCAGATATGCATGGATATAATATCAAAGGAATTTATGGAATGAATGGATCTGGAAAATCAGGAATAGTGACTTCTGTCAAGATATTAAAAAATATTCTTACAGACCCAGGTTATTTAAATAATCCAATTATACAAAAAAATTTAGATTCTATTATAAATAAAAAAACAGGAAAATTATTTATAGAAAGCGATTTTTTGGCGAAATATATTGATGCCACTGTTATGTGTCGGTATAAATTAATTTTATCAAAAAATGTTACAGGAAAATATAGTATCGAATATGAACAATTATCTACAAAAAAAGCAACTTCAAAAAGTCAAAATATGAAAATCATTTTTGAAATTGTTAATGGAAGTATAGAGACATTAAATATTGAAGATGATAAATTATTGAAAGATGTAATTGAAAAAACAAGAAATTTATTAACGATGGAATCAATGAGTAGTTTGTTTTATGAAAAATTTTTAATTCCAGCGGTAAAGGAAAATATAATACAAAATAAAAAAACAATGCCAAATGAAATGGAAAAGGGTATATATATATGGTTACTTTTTTTCTTTGGAGGAGAATTACATGTCTTTTTAGATCAATCTGATGATCATAGAGAATATGTTGCAATAAATTCTTTAAATGAATACAGTAATGGTGAGAAAAAATTAAATCCATCAATTGTTAGATCTCTGATGAGAGATAAGAGAGAATATGTAGATGTAGTATCAGTTGATCAAAATATTGTATCCAAACATGAATATAAAGATTTTGAGAAAACAATAAGTAAATTAGCAGAATTCTTGAGAATATTTAAAGCAGACTTAAAAGGGATAGAGATTGATAAAAAAGAAAATCATGATGTCTGGATATGTGATTTAGTGATGAACTATGAAACTTACAATATTCATGCAGAATATGAAAGTACAGGGATAAAAAAATTAATACAATTATTTGTTTATTTAAGAGAAATGGTAAAAGGAGGAATTGTATTTATTGACGAATTTGATTCTAATTTACATGATGTTTATTTATGTGCTCTATTAGAATATTTAGCAGAGTATGGAGAGGGACAATTATGCTTTACAACTCATAATGTAGGTCCGATGGATATTTTAAAACAATATAATAAATCAATAGACTTTTTATCAGAGGACCATAAAATATATCCTTGGACGAAAAGAGGAAATTATTCCCCATCAAAACTTTATCGAAATGGTATGATTGAAGGAAATCCATTTAATATAGATTCTATAGATTTTATTGGTGTATTTGGGTTTGATGAGGAGGATGAGTAATGGGGCTCCAATTAATTTTTGTAGTAGAAACAAATAAGAAAAGTAAATCAGATTGGATATATGTTAAAGATACAGTTGATTATTTTTACAAATATGAACGAACTGAGGTTAAATTTAGTCCTATATATATGGAAGGTAGAGGAAAATATAATAGTCCTAAAAAACAAAGAGAAATAGAACAGAAAATTTCACAGTATAGTGTTACATCAGAAAATAATTATTCAAAAGTTATCTATTGTTTTGATTGTGATAAACAGGATAGTAAGGAAGATGACAGAAAATTTTTGGAAAAAGCTAAGAAATACTGTAAAGAGCATGAATATGAATTTGTGTGGTTTTGTAAAGATGTAGAAGATGTATATTTAGGAAAACAAGTAGACAGAAGTGAGAAAACGAAGGAGGCTGTAAGATTTAAAAAAAATAATTTGATTAAAAAAGTAGATTCCAAAAATCTTGTAGCACAAACTTATAAGGCAAAAACAAGCAATATAATGAAAGTATTAGACAGATATGAAGAGTTAAACAGGAATGTGTAAATGAGGTGAAACCATGGCATACAAAGAATTGATCAAAAACTTCAATCGCATTCGCAGCTACATGCGGGAATTCTATGTCTATGGTTTCAAAAAAAGAGAAGAATACACAAGAAAAAGTCCAAGATCCTACGACAATGAACGCCGCCGCATAGAAAGTATTCTAGGAGATTACATGCAATTTCATCAGACAGAGAACGGAAAAAATGTCTTTTTATCCATCGACAGCCGGACCACAGAACATAATCCATTGTATCAGGCTTGGAAGATAAAGAGTTTTACAGATGGTGATATTACACTTCATTTTATCATAATGGACATCATGGAATCAGCAAAAGAAAGTCTTTCCATTCACGAGATTACAAAGCGAGTAGATCAATATCTGTCAGTTTTTGAGAGTCCCAAAGTATTTGATGAGTCAACAATCCGTAAGAAATTAAGAGAATATGTGAATGAAGGCATCATAGAATCTGAAAAATGTGGAAAAACACTGTATTATAAGAAAACAGATCAAATCTATAAAGGAAATACAGATATCCTGGATTATTTCTCAGAAACAGCACCATGCGGAGTTATAGGTTCATTTTTATTAGATCAGCAGCCAAAACATAAACATAAAGGTAAGTTTGCATTCAAACATCACTATATCACCGGAACGATGGACAGTGATATGATGTGTCAGTTATTCGAAGCAATGCAGAAGAAAAGCAGTGCGACAATTCAAATGCTGCAAAAAAGAACAGGAAATAAGACGAAAATAAAAGTGGTGCCATTACAGATTTTTATCAGCGTACAAAGTGGCAGACAGTACTTAATGGCATACAGTCGTCAGTTTAAACGAATTACTTCGTTTAGACTTGATCATATGCTATCAGTCAAAATAGAAAAAGAAGATCAAGATTTTGAGGAATTAAGAAAAAAACTGGAACATATGGGGTGTCAGTACAACTTCAAGGTCGGGAGAGAGGATGGAGATGGTAGAGTTTCATGTTCATTATGAAGAAAATGAACTATATATCTATCAAAGATTAGAACGAGAGAAACGATGTGGAAAGGTCGAAAAGATTGATGATCATACGAGTCGTTTTTATGCAGAAGTTTACGATGCGAGTGAACTGGTGCCATGGATCAGGACTTTTATATGTCGGATCACAGAAATTCATTTTTCAAATAAGATATTAGAAGTTCAGTTTAAAAGAGATATTCAAAAAATGTATGAACTATACGATCTGGAAGGCGGTGAAGAACAATGATATTCCATGAAATTTACAGTGTGTATTACCAGACAGTTGCCAAAATCCTGGAAGAAGCGTTAGATCATCCATTGAAGCAAGATGAGATATGCAATATCATAGAAAAATATGCATTTTCAGAAAGTATACTAAGTATTGAATCAGCATTAAGAGAGCAAAAATGGCAGCTGTTAAAGTCAGATGGAACAACGATTTTTAAGAATGATCCATCTATGCCACTTACAACGATCCAGAAACGATGGCTAAAATCTATCTGCCAAGATCCAAGAATTCATTTATTTCAAGATGACCTGAAGGAAATAGAATTTCCAGAGATAGAACCATTATTTACCCCAAATGATTTCTATATTTTTGACCAGTATCAAGATGGAGATGATTATACAGATGAAAGTTATATTAGAAATTTTAGAATGATACTAGATGCGATTAAAAATCAATACCCATTAAAAATTACTACATATAATCACAAAGGCAAAAAAGTATCAATGAAGATTTTGCCGAAATATCTTGAATACTCCGAAAAAGATGATAAATTCCGTGTTGCAGGCTTTGGAAGCAGGTTAGGTGGAACAGTGAATCTTGGACGGATTATAAGCTGTGAACGCACAAAAACAGCAGAGAATACAGAGTTGATTCATAGAATTCCACCAAGAAAAAGAAGGGTAATTTTTGAACTTGAAGATGAAAGAAATGCATTAGAAAGAGTCTTATTGCACTTTGCACATTTTCCTAAAAAGGCAGAAAAAATTGAGGAAAACAGATACCATATCATGGTGGATTATGATAAAGATGACGAGACAGAGATGGTAATCCGTATCTTATCCTTTGGACCGATGATCAAAGTTGTGCAGCCAGAGCATTTTATAAATTTAATCAAAGAGCGTTTAAGAAAACAAAAAAGTTGGGAACGATAATATCGCAATTATGTAACTTTATAATATAGCGATAAAACAGTTCGCAACTTTTTTTCCATGATAAGAAGCATATTTCCAGATAGAATAAAGAAAAAAGGAAAGGAATGAGAAATATGTTAGAGATTAAGGGAAAAGTAAATACAGCGATCTGTTATGCAAAAGTAATCGAAGAAGATGCAATCGAACAGATCAGGACAATGTGTGATTATGAATTAACAAAAGACAGCAAAATCCGCATCATGCCAGATGTTCATGCAGGAGCCGGATGTACGATTGGAACAACTATGACAGTAATTGATAAAGCATGTCCGAATGTTGTTGGAGTTGATATTGGATGTGGAATGTATACAGTGAAATTAAAAGAGAAAGAATTAGATTTCGAAAAAATAGATGAAGTATGCCATTATATTCCATCAGGAAAAAATGTATGGGAAGGCAGAGAAGAACGATTTGATCTTGAGCAGTTAAGATGCAGAAGAAATTTAAACAATACAAAGAGATTAGAACGATCACTTGGAACACTTGGCGGAGGAAATCATTTTATTGAGATAGATCAGGCATCAGATGGGACCTATTATTTAGTCATCCATTCAGGCAGCCGCAATTTGGGAAAACAGGTAGCAGAGTATTATCAGCAGCTTGCGGTAGATCTTCATATGGGAAAAGAAAAATATTTTGCAAAAAGAGATGAAATCATAAAAACTTATAAGGCAGCAGGACGAGGAAAAGAGATTCAACATACATTAAAAGAATTAAAGAAAAGTTATAAAACAAAAGTTTTAAGCGTTCCAGAAGATCTTTGCTGGTTATATGGAAGATTTTTAGAAGATTACTTACACGATGTAGAAATCTGTCAGGCATTTGCAAGAAGAAACAGAGAAAGAATGGCAGAAATCATTTTAGAGAAAACAGGTATGAGCACAGAAGAATCATTCCATACGATTCATAACTACATTGACACAGAAGAAATGATCCTGAGAAAAGGAGCAATCGCAGCACGTAAAGGAGAAAAAGTACTGATTCCTGCGAATATGAGAGATGGTTCAATTCTGGCAATCGGAAAAGGAAATAAAGAATGGAATGATTCGGCACCACATGGAGCTGGAAGACTGATGTCAAGAACAAGAGCAAAAGAACAATTAGATATGGAAACATATAAAGAAGTAATGAAGGAAGTTTATACAACATCAGTCAATGAACAGACCTTGGATGAAGCACCGATGGCTTATAAATCATTGGAAGATATTATTGATGTAGTCAGTGAGTCAGTGGATGTGGTGGAAGTTATGAAACCAGTGTTTAATTTTAAGGCATCGTAAAGAAAAATATGGTATAATTTACGTATATAAAAGATTGAAACGAATCATAATCATAGGAGTACAAAAAATGGCAGGATACATATGCAAAATAGTAATTGAAGACACCCATCCTCCAGTATGGAGAAGAGTAGTAATACCAGATAAGATCACATTCTTTGAACTGCATCAGATCATACAGACTGTGTTTCAATGGGAGGACGTTCACCTGCATGATTTTAGAATCCCATCGGATGATATAGTGATTAACGATGAAGGAGAAGACGGCTAGGGTTATAATTATGGAGAATTTGATACTACGATAGATTACTTTTTTGAAAACTATAAATGGATACGTTATACTTACGATTTTGGAGATGATTGGCGTCACCGCATTAATATAGAAAAATATGATCCGGAGTATAAAGAAAGATGTCCGAAACTATTAAAATATAAAGGTGACAATTTTATGGAAGATAGCGGTGGAATGTGGTTGGAAGAAATGGAAGACAGCTGTTATCCATTTGATAAAGAATTTGTAGAAAGTCAGCTGGATGCTATGTCATTTCCAGAACATGAACAAAAAAAGGAGATTGCAAGTACTTACAATTTAATAGATGATCTGGGTTCCATAGAGAAATTAAAAAAATTATATAATAAATTTAAAAATATGACACCAGAAGAATTTGATATAATGATAAGAGATACATTACGATATCTGGATATGGAAGATGAGAGTGACCTTTTAAATAAAAAGATCGAAGATTGGGAGAATTTTGCAGGACAAAACATTACAATAAAGATGATGAAGTCATCAAAACCTGTAAAAAAATTATTAGGAAATCTAAGTGAAAAGCAATCCAATGATTATTATAAATACTTAATGATCTCAGAAGAAAAGCCAGATTCCCATAAGAAAAGAATCAGTATTATTGCAGATACATTAAAAGAACATCCAGAATATATTTTATATGTATTGAGCCAAGATGAATATGAAGACGTAAAGAAATGGCCCAAGTATCCAATGGAAGAAAAAATAGAAATATTAGATAATCAATATATATTTACGAGAGCTTTAATGCTTGGATTGGTGGATTATGAGATAAAAGGAAATATAGCAGAGGTCTATCTAGCTTCGGATATTGAAGATTACATGGGCGTATTGGATAAAAAAACAGAAAATAAAATCTATAAACAATTAGATAAGCTGGATGAAAAGGTAGGAAAATTAATTCAGATATATTGTGTGATCGAATTAGATGAACTATATGAGATATACAAAAAATTGTACCAGAAAAAGCAGGGAAAAGAAGAATTTTTCAGGTATATATACTGGCATGCAAGGTTTAATGATCTATTGATGACATATTATCAGGATAATGGAACAGCCTATGCAGCAATGAAAGGACTGAATATTTATGAAATTATCGAAAAAAGAGATATCTATGCAAAGGATCTTTCATTTAATGAAATTCCAGCTTATGAAATTGACGAGTTGACAGAAAATTTTGTCAATAGATGTGAAACAGTGGACTTCTTATTTATGACATTACAAGGACAGTTCCAGATGTCTGAACAGGATGCAGCTAATGTATTATTTGAAGTGATAGAAGATATCATGAATGGAAAAACATTGGATGTTATCATAGAAAATATTAAGGATTGGGATATGCAAAAATGGAGACCAGATCTTTATGCAGAAATGTGGAGTATGATCAGTGATCTTATGCTGGAACTGGAAATACCGATGTTAAAAGGAAGAACTCGTAATCAATATGCGATCGAACAAGATGTATCTCCATGGAGCATTGGAATGCTATCCGATCAAATCGATGATAAAAATACAAAAAAACGACATCTGTACGAATTCCCAATGGAGATACAGCAATGGATGTATGATGCGGAAACAGCTGGAATGAGAGAAGATATAGAGCGGCTTTTTGTATATAAAGAATCAAACCATATCATTTCAGAAGAATTTATCTATATGCTGTCAAGTATTAGTATTATGTATGACTACACATGTCAGGCAGAAGCATTGATGAAAGAACTAAAAAAGAGTTCTGCGGATGGAAAGAAAACAGCCCGTATTCTGGAAGCAGAAATGGATCAATATAATAATATAATGGATTTTGAAGATGATTGGACAGATGATGAGCTTGAAGATTTCATGTTACAACAAGAGATAAAGAAAAGAGAACCATATGTAAAAACAGAACCTGAGATAGGAAGAAATGATCCATGTCCTTGCGGTTCGGGGAAGAAATATAAGAAGTGCTGTGGAAGAAATCTATAGCAATAAAAAAAGATTCGATGATATTACAAATCATCGAATCTTTTTTTACAAAGCAATCTAAATTCACTCAATAGATATCCCATCATAAAGAACATTAATAAATTCATCATAAGTTCTGGAATCTATAATTTTTTGTTCCAATTTATTATCATTGATAATTTCAATAAAAATATCATACAAATGCTCAAAATCCTGCATTTCACCTTGCTTTATAACAAGCATAAATACAATTTGGATACTGTTACTTTCATTCCATTTAATCGGAGTATCTAATAAAGCAACGACAACTTTGGTATCTGTAGCACATAATTCCATAGGGTGAGGAAGTGCAAAAACTTCATTCATATTTGTATCTCCAATCTCCTCACGCTGCAGTACGGAATCAATGAAACGTTCATCAACGATTCCCTTGTCATGAGCTTTTTCATACATTGTTTTGATAACATCTTCTTTAGTGATATCACCAGATAAATGCAAAAATAAATCTTTGTCAAAAAAGTGTTCAAACATATTCAACTGATTGCGAAGCAGTTTGGATAGATGACGATTGATCAATTCTACATCTTTATTATTTAATGCAAAATCTACCATGATGGAAGGAAGAAGATTGTTATCTAAAGTAATCGTTGTGATAACAAAATCAACACCTTCCACATCCTTTTTCGTATAATTTGAATACTCATTGTAAGATAAGCATTTTACAATATGAATCTTATCAGGGAAAACAATTTTTAGTCTTGTTTCAAGCATTCTGGTAGTTGCATAGCCGCTTCCGCATACAAGAATTACATTTTTCTTTTCCTGATAGTTATGATAACATCTTTCGATGGCGGCACTGATATAAACGGAAACATATCCAACGTCGTCTTCTTTTAACACATAAGGTTCAAAAATAAATGTTTTAGCAATCGCAGTAAATGTGATCTCGTATTCTAAAGGATAGTTTGTCTTTATCGTTTCAAGTAAAGGATTCGTACTATCTAGATTATAAAGTTTGCTGGTAAAAATAGACTTAAGATGTCTGAATAAGTCCGAATATAAAATTTCATCATGCCGCAGATCAAAGTTAAAGTCAGTGTAAATAATCTCAAGCATTTGCTTGATAGAGTCGTGTAAATTTTCATCATCAACATATGTAGTATCTAAATGTGTATTAGCAATCAACTGAAGATACATATAATTTTTCTCACTCTGTGACAGGACAATATCATACTTATCTTCGATTTCTTTACATAATCCATTGACCAGTCCCATAATGGATGCATCGGGAGTCAGATTATATAAGTGAATGTAATGATTAATAAGAACACGAGTCGTCATCAATGCAAGGTGGATGATAATATTTTTCATATTATAATCGCTTGTTTTTATGAAATGACTGTTTAATTGTTCGATCGTCATCTTTTTCAGCCAATCCAGATCAATTTTATTAAAAATAGAACGTTCTTCTTCAGTAAAAGAAGTAACATATTCATTAAAATCAGAGGATAAAATATATTCGGCATATAATTTTCGAATTTGTTCCTCGGAACCAATGATTTTAACACCTAAACTAGGCTTTGTAATATATTCCAGGTCATATCCAGTGATAATTTCCTTAATTGTCTTAATGTATTTATTCAAAGTATTTTTTGAGATAAATACAGTTTCTGAAAGATCATCTAATGAAATATAATCATCAGAAGATAATAATACATTCAAGATATATTTAATACGTTCAGTGGATGAATCAATATTCATTCGTTTATTATCATGTTGCTTAAAGGTATTTAAGAACTCTGAATATTTCTTATCATCACTCACTTCTATATAGTATCCATAATTTCTTTTCAGTTTAACCATAGCTCCATAAGCAGATAATATAGAATTGATCTCCTGAATATCATTACGGATCGTTCGATCTGAAATATTAAGTAATGATTGGAGATTACTTACGGGAGTATATTCATTTTTACTAATATGATGGAACATCATGTTTAAACGTTTGTATTGAAACATATATCGTATCTCCTAGTTAAAAGTATAATAATCAAAATGTTATATCAAAATTACAAACATTAGTATAGATGAATTAATTGAAAAGGGCAAATCAAGAAATTTCCGACTGGAAATGGAAAGCTCGTACAAAAATAGTATAGAATTGCCAACTTGAAACGGAAATATCAAAAAACGATTATAAAAATTGCCAGTTTAAAATGGAAATTGCGTGAATTGAAATTGGAAGAACCATGCACTATGATATAGCCATGACAGCAAAGCAAACGCTTATGACGAAGAAAACAAGAAAGGAAAAACAATGATTAGAGAAGAATATATTTTCTTCGATGTAGACGCAGCGTCGAAAGAAGAATTACTCGATTTTATAAGTGAAAAAGCACTTGAATTTGGAATTACAGACAGCAAAGAAGGTTTAAAGGATGCTTTCTTAAAAAGAGAAGAAGAATATACAACAGGACTTCAGGATGGATTTGCAATTCCACATGCAAAGACAGAATATGCAAAAGAAACAGCTGTATTTTTTGTAAAATGCAAAAATCAGTTAGATTGGGGAACGCTTGATGACACGAAAGTAAATTATGCATTTGCATTGATCGTTCCAAAAGAAGCAGCAGGAAATGAACATTTAATGATGATTTCTCAATTGGCAACGAATCTGTTAGAAGATGAATTTAGAGATGAAGTAAAATCTGCAACAGATAAGTCAGTTTTAAAGGAATATATACTAAAAAATATGAAGGAGAATAATTAATATGAAAATTGTAGGAATTTCAGCTTGTCCAGCAGGACTTGCACACACACCAATGGCAGCAAAAGCATTAGAAAAAGCAGGAAAGTCATTAGGATATGACGTAAAAATGGAACAGCAGGGGAGTATGGGACAGGTAAATACAATTACTGACGAAGAAGCACAGGCAGCAGATTTAGTTATCATTGCTTCTGATCAGAAAATCACAGGAATGGAACGTTTCGCAAATAAAAAAGTTATCCGTGTAGATATCAATATTTGCATTAAAGCACCTGAAGCAGTACTGAAAAAATGTGTTGCAGCAGTCAGCAAATAAGAGCTGTGACATAAATTAGTAACATAAAGGCAAATGAAAAAAGGAGATTAAAATGAAACAATTTTTAAAAGATGCAAAAGGTCATTTGATGACCGGTATTGGATATATGCTTCCATTAATCATTGGAGCATCCTTAGTAGTTGCAATTCCAAAACTGATCGCATTATGTTTTGGTATCACTTCATTAGATCCATATGCAGATGGAACAGGAATCTGGCATATCATGAAGCTGATTGAAAACGTTGGTTGGACTGGTATTGGAATGGTTAATACAGTATTAGCAGGATTCATTGCTTACAGTATTGCGGATAAACCAGCAATTGGAGCAGGTTTGATCGGTGGTGCAGTTGCATCTAGTACATATGCAGGATTCTTAGGTGCTGTCATTGCAGCGTTTATTGCTGGGTATTCAGTAAAATGGGCGAAAAAACATATTAAATTACCAGAATCAATGAATTCAGTAATGCCACTGGTTGTTTGCCCATTGATCGCGACAGGATTAGTAGCAGTTATCATGGGTGTTATACTTGCAACACCACTTGCAGCAATTAACACATGGCTTGTAAAATGGATCAGTTCAATGTGCCAGAACCAGAGCTCACAGTTAGTAATGGCATTAATTCTTGGAGCAATGATCGCCAGTGATATGGGTGGACCAATCAATAAATCAGCATGGATGGCAGGAAACGCATTAATGGCAGAAGGAATTTATCAGCCAAACGTATTTATCAATGCAGCAATCTGTATGCCTCCACTTGCATATGCAATCGCAACAGTTATCAGAAAGAACAGATTCTCAGAAGCATTTAGAGAAACAGGAAAATCAAACTGGGCAATGGGATTTGTAGGAATTACAGAAGGAGCAATTCCATTTACACTTGTAAAACCTCAGTTCTTAATTCCAATTAACATGTTTGGTGCAGCAGTAGGTACAGCAGTCATTTCACTTTTAGGAGCAAAAGGTGATATTCCTCCAGTTGGTGGAATTTATGGATTTGTTTCAATTACAAATGGTTGGGCTTACCTTGTAGGTATTCTTGTAGGAGCACTGATCATTGCATTACTTGCTACATTAGTAGTTGATTTCACTGAAGGAGATGAAGGTGAATCAGAAGATATTGATGTTGATGAAATTGAAATCACTTTCGAAGATATCAAATAGAAAATAAAATAATAGAAAATAAGTTTACAACAAATAAATAACTCAGTAAATGGGCAGGGGCTAAGTTTTTTGCCTCTGCCCATTTTACAATAAGAAAGGAATCAGAATGAAAAGAAAAATACACGTAATACCACATTCACATTGGGATAGAGAATGGTATTTTACAACTTCAAGATCCAAAGTATATCTTATGAAAGATTTAGGAGATGTTCTTAATACATTAGAAAATGATCCTGAATTTAAATATTTTATGGTAGATGCACAGGGATCATTATTAGATGATTATATTAAATGGAGACCACAGGATAAGGAACGTATTTCAAAGCTTGTAAATGATGGAAGATTAGTGATAGGACCTTGGTATACACAGACAGACCAGTTAGTGATTTCCGGGGAAAGCATCGTAAGAAATATGTATTATGGAATGAAGAGATGCGAAAGCTTTGGAAAATACATGAATGTAGGTTATGTACCGGATTCTTTTGGACAATCAGGAAATATGCCACAGATTTACAGACAATTTGGAATCGAAGATACTCTGTTCTGGCGTGGTGTGAGTGATGATATGGTTAAACATACAGACTATAACTGGCGTGGTGATGATGGAAGTGTAGTATTTACAACACAGATTCCATTTGGATATTACATTGGTGGAAATATTCCAGAAGAACCAGAAGAAAATGAAGAATTCTGGCAGAAAGAATGCCTTGAAAAAGCAGGAGGGCGCAGTGCGACAAGACATATCTATTTCCCAAATGGATTTGATCAGGCACCAGTCAGAACCAATCTTCCACAGCTTGTAAAGGAAAGAAATGAAAAAGATCCAGAAAATGAATATGTGATCAGTTGTATTGAAGACTATATCAAAGATGTGAAAAGTGAGAATCCAGAATTAGAAGAAGTACAAGGGGAATTAGTGATCGCCAAACATATGAGAATTCATAAGTCAATCTTTTCCTCACGTTCAGATCTAAAAGTTATGAATACACAGATTCAAAATTACGTTACAAACGTAATGGAACCATTACTGACGATTTCTTATAATTTAGGAAATGAATATCCTCATGAAGCAGTGGCAGAAATCTGGAAGTTATTATTTGAAAATGCAGCACATGATTCTATTGGTTCCTGTATTTCTGATACGGCAAATGAAGATGTGTATGTAAGATATAAACAGGCAAGAGATATTGCTGTGAATCTGGTAGAGCTTCATTCAAGATTAATTGCGACAAATGTTAAAAATGATGCAGATATGACATTTACAGCCATCAATACATTGCCACAGAAACGCAAAGATACAGTAATCGTTAAGACTTATGTTCCTGGAGGTAAATTTGCAATTATCGATGAAAAGGGAAATGATGTAGATTATACCATCATTAAATCAAGAGATTTAACAGATTATGTTTTATCACAGACGATCATGCTTGATCCATCCAGAAAATTTTATGTACCAGATCAGGTCCTTGAAGTCACAATGGCAATCAAGGCAAATGATGTGCCAGCATTAGGATACGTGCAGTATAGTATTGATACCCAAAAAGACAGTCATAAGGAAACAGCAGACAAAAAAGTTCTTGAAAATAAATATTATACAATTGAAGTTGAAGAGAATGGTTCTCTTACAATCGTAGATAAAGCAAATAATGTGACGTACAAAAATCAGGGAATCTTAGTAGAAAATGGTGATGATGGAGACAGCTTTAACTATTCACCACCAAGAAAAGACATGGAAGTATTTTCAAATGAATCAAAATGTACTGTTAAGATTAGCGGAAGTGATATTTATGATCAGGCAGAGATTCATTTTGATATGGTAGTTCCAGCAGATCTTGATGAGAGAGCAGAAGGAAAAGTAAGTGTAACAATGCTGGTTGATATGACAGTTGCACTTAGAAAAGATTCAAAAGTCATTGATTTTAATGTAAAAGTTGATAATAAAGGATTATCCCACAGATTATGTGTATTATTTGACAGCCAAATCGTTTCAGCATTTAATTATGCAGACCAGCAGTTTGGATTGATCAAACGTCCAAACTATTATGAAAAAGAAATGAAGCTGTACATGGAATCCATGAATAATAAGACAGAAAAGAAAGCAGGAATCCAGGAACTTGCAAACTGGGCAAATGACCAGTCTACATGGCAGGAACCACCAATCAGTATTGAACCAACACAGTCTTATGTATCACTTACCGATGGCAAAACAGGTATCGCAGTGATTCCACAGGGAGTGCGTGAATATGAAGTATTAGATGACAGTAAGATAAGACTGACATTATTTAGAACCTATGGATTTATGGGAAAAGAAAATCTTATATATCGTCCAGGCCGTGCCAGTGGTGAGAGAATCATTGAAACACCAGCAGCACAGTTATTAAAAGAGATGGAATTTAATTTTGGATTCACAAGCTATGCAGGAGATATCAACGATAGTGATATTGATACACTGGCAAAACAGTATAATACAAACTTGGAAGTCTACACATATGCAGAATTTTTAAATGGAAGACTTATTTTCTCACAGAGAGAAATTGAAGGACAAAATGCCAAAATCCATAGTTTATTCGAAACAGAAGGAAATCTTGTGGTATCAGCTGTGAAGAAGGCAGAAGAAGATGATGGATATATCATTCGTCTTTACAATGGAAAAGATCATAAGGATTTAGATGATAAGATTAAGTTCAATTTTGACATCAAAGAAGCATATTATACAAACCTGAAAGAAGAAAAGACAGAAGAGATCAAGGTTGAAAATAATACAATTTCAGTAAAGGAATTGTCACATTGCAAGTTTGTGACAATATGGGTAAAATAAATGAAATATGCAGTAGCGATCGATATCGGAGGTACGAATACAAGAGTGGCCTTGATTGATGAGGAATTAAATATTGTCAGCAGGGAGCAGTTTTCTACCGATAATAAAGAACCAGAGATCACACTTAATAAAATAAGTGATATTGTAAAAGCTTTTGATAAAGACATTACAGGGATTGGAATGTCTTGCCCGGGACCGCTTGACTTAATCAATGGAAAGGTACTGACTCCACCAAATCTTAATGGCAAATGGCACAATCTGGAGATATCAAAAGTGCTAAGTGAAAAAACTGGGAAACCAGTGTACTTAGATAATGATGCGAATCTGGCAGGACTTGCGGAAGCAGTTGTTGGTGAAGGAAAAGACTGCAAAATTGTGCAGTACTTCACAGTATCTACAGGTCTTGGTGCAGGATTGGTTATGGATAAAAAGATATATTTAGGTGCACATGGTTTTGCAAATGAAGTAGCAAACAGTATCATGATGCAGGATGGGCCTCAAATTGGAAATATTCTTCCAGGTGGAATTGAAGCAATCAGCAGTGGAACAGCGATTACAGAAAGAGCCAAAAGAGCAGGGCTGGTAGTAAATCATGCAGGCGAAGTCAATGATCTGGCAATGAAAGGAAATAAAGAGGTATCCGAAATTATGAAAGATGCAAAAAACTATCTTGCCAATTTTATCGCACTGATCTATGGTTATGCTGATCCGGATATTGTCATCTTAGGCGGATCAGTGGCCCTTAAAATTGAAGGATTTGTTGAAGAAGTAGAGAATTTAGTAAAAGAAAAAGTATATGGAGTAATGAAGCCATATGTGAAGGTTCGAAAATCTACTTTGAATGAAGATTCAGGGTTGATTGGAGCAGGATATCTGGCATTTTCCAAAGAAAAATAATTAAGAATAAAAAAGATGAAGGGATATTAGTCGCAAAAGCCAACTGACTAATACCCCTTCATCTTCTATGAGAGGTAAATCTCATGATCCTATAATAAAGAATTCTGATAATTCAACAATTCACTCATAGGCTTCGACATATTCAGATACTGTCTGGTATTTCGTCGTAATCCATTATTATTACCACCCTTAAGTATCGTCTCATGCGTAGCGAAGAAATCCTGATCTTCTTCAAAAGGTGTTCTCACAATATGAATATCCACGATCTCATCTAAGAAACGATTCTGATGAAAGATCTTTCTCGTACATTCTTTTCGATACAAAGGATGCAGCTGATTTACCGTAAACTGAAAATAAAGAGAATTAAGTAATGGTTCATCACTGTCTAATAAAAATTGATAATCACCATCCAAAATCTTCTGTCCTTGTTCTTTGGTCAAAGGGATCTTTGTTTTATCTACCACAGATCCGTTCCGCTTTCTCTGCATCAGATAGAGATCTTCATCATTCTCCATATAGAAATAATATGTAAATGGAGAACTGTCCTTTGCTCCTTCAAACATTAATACCTTGACCGGAAGACTGATCATATATTTATCAGGAGATTTGGACAGGATATATTCTTCCTGTGTCTGGTTATATTCAGCTTGACTGATATTTTTCGTAACTTCGGTATAAGAAAGTTTTTCAATTGCTGTATTTTTCATGATAACTCCTAACCCGTGCTTTGTTATTAACTTCTTTCATTATAGCAAAGGAATATGATAAATTCATGTCTTATTTATAAAAAATGTATGAATAATTCATAGATTTTCTCAATACCCTGTGCTAAGATAAAATCTGGAGGAAAACTATGGATTTATTTGAATATGCAAGAGAATTAAATAAAGATAAAGAGTCGCCATTAGCAGGGAGAATGAGACCTGCAACCCTCGATGAAGTGGTGGGTCAGGAACATATTATTGGAAAAGATAAATTACTATATAGAGCGATCAAAGCGGATAAGATCAGCTCGATCATTTTCTATGGTCCACCAGGAACAGGAAAGACAACCTTAGCAAAAGTCATTGCCAATACGACCAAAGCAAATTTTGTACAGATGAATGCAACAACATCTGGGAAGAAAGATATGCAGGAAGCGGTGGCAGATGCGAAAGAATCTCTTGGAATGTATCAGAAGAAGACGATCTTGTTTATTGATGAGATCCACAGATTCAATAAAGCACAACAAGATTACCTGCTGCCATTTGTAGAGGATGGAACGATCATTTTGATCGGAGCAACGACAGAGAATCCGTATTTTGAAGTAAATCAGGCGTTGATCTCAAGATCCAATGTATTTGAACTACACTCATTAGATAAAGAAGATATTAAGAAATTGATCGTAAGAGCTATTACAGATGACGAAAAAGGAATGGGGATTTATGGAGCAACGATCACCGATGATGCACTGGATTTTCTCTCAGATATGGCAGAAGGAGATGCAAGAAGTGCTTTAAATGCGATCGAACTTGGAATATTAACAACAGAACCTGCTGAAGATGGAAAGATTCATATCGATATCGATGTAGCACAGGAATGTATCCAAAGAAGAGTGACAAAATACGACAAAGACGGGGATAATCACTATGATGTGATTTCTGCATTTATCAAAAGTATGCGAGGATCAGATCCAGATGCAGCTATTTATTATCTGGCAAGAATGATCGATGCCGGAGAAAGTGTTACATTTATTGCAAGAAGAATCATGATCTGTGCATCCGAAGATGTTGGAAATGCTGATCCGCAGGCATTACAGGTAGCAGTTGCAGCGTCACAGGCAGTGGAACGGATCGGAATGCCAGAAGCAAGGATCATACTGGCACAGGCAGTCACTTATGTAGCCAGTGCACCAAAGAGCAATGCAGCATATATGGCAGTTGATCAGGCATTAGAATCTGTCAGAAATCATAAGATCGGAGCAGTTCCTAATCATTTAAGAGATGCTCATTACAAAGGCGCAGCGAAACTAGGACATGGAATCGGATATAAATATGCGCATGATTATCCAGATCATTATGTAAAACAACAGTATCTTCCAGATGAGCTTCTTGGAACAACGTTTTATGAACCAACGGAAAATGGATATGAGAAAAATATCAAAGAATATTTGGAAAAAATCAGAAAGTAAAATAAAAATGAGCACTGAAAATGAAACATCAGTGCTCGTTCTTATTTTTACTCCATTTATACAAAAATGACATTGCCCATAAAAAGATCGGAAAGAAAAACATCAAAAACAGTGACATCCAGAATAACTGGCTTCCGCTCACTGCAAAATAGATAGTAGATCCGATGATGGCAAGCAATATCACGATCAGCAGGATCGCTGTGATCTGCTTCATACGCTTTTGTTTTTTCATCATAACATCCTTTCGTAAATATGTATACCTATGAGGTATCCTAGCATAGATTATTGTGTTTTGAAAGAGTAAAATATTTTATAAAAGAAAGTGAATAAGAAGCAAAAGAGAGGACATAATAAGAATATCCAGTTAATAAAAGAACTGGATAGAGAAATACTTATCCTCCCCTTAAGTATTCCCCCACTCTGCGAAGCCGTGGAATGGGGGATTTTTATGTAAAATTGCTGTCGATTGTTGAAAAAGAGCCAGAGATTTGTTATAGTATCAAAGGAAAATAACATTTTTAAAAGAAAAGGATGGAATGAACATGGCTTTATTACAGGAATGGCGTGATTACGCATATAAATTTGACGATAGAACAGCAGAAGGACAGCAGTTCTGGTTAAATTACTTCAACATTGAAAAAGGAATCTACGAACAATTATTAGCTGACAAAGATACAGTTGTATCTGGAACAGTGAAAGAATTAGCAGACAAATACGAGACAGAATTACAGATGTTTGTAGGATTCTTAGATGGGATCAACGACAGCTTAAAAGAAGCAAACCCAATCGAAGAGATGGATGAAAATACACAGGTAAGCTTAGACATCGACTTCGAGAAATTATATTACAACATGGTTGGATGTCGTGCAGAATGGCTTTACAACTTAAAGGAATGGGATGACATTCTTACAGAAGAAAGAAGAAAAGAGTTATACAAAGAATCCAGAAATTCAACAACAGTTGTAAAAGGAAAGAAGATCGGAAGAAACGATCCATGCCCATGCGGAAGCGGTAAAAAATACAAAAAATGCTGCGGAAAAAACGCTTAATTCGTTAAAAGAAATATTTGAATATGTAAATGAAACAAGGAAGAACCTTTTGGCTTATGTGATAGCTGAAGGGTTCTTTTATTTTAGAAAATTTTGATAAAATCCCATATGAGATAAAAATACAGAAATTATTGACATTTTGTATACATGATGTTAGAATTTCAATTAGTCGTCTAATGATTAGTTATCTAATTAAAATACTCAAAGTAAAGAAAGGAGCATACATGAAGAAGTGTGAAGGAATTTACAGTTTGATCGGCAAAGTGAATCATAAGAGTGCAATTTATGGATTTGAACTTTTGAAAGAAGAAAATATACATCCGAGACAGATGCCTCTGATCATTCATTTAAAAAGATGCGAAGGTTGTACACAAAAAGAGTTAGCCGAGAAGATGCAGGTCAAGCCGTCTACGCTAAACGTAATGATTGGACGAATGGAAAAGAATGGATATATAGAGAAAAAACAAGACGAAAAAGATTCAAGAAAAAGCAGAATTTATTTTACTGAGAAGGGAAGAAGTATCTGTGAAGACGGTCATAAAAAATTTGTCATGATACAAGAAAAACTTCAAGAGTATTTTACAAAAGAGGAGCAGGAAGAACTCAAGAGACTGTTAAATAAATTTTGTGATTGTCTGGATGAACAGACAGAGATACTAAAAAAAGAAAGAAAGGAAAAATCAGATGCTTAAATTATTTCGATATTTGAAAAAAGCATATGTGCCTGTCATTGCGATCGTGTTATTGCTGATTCTACAGGCGAGTTGTGACCTGACATTACCAACATTTACATCCAATATCGTCAATGTAGGTATTCAGCAAAAGGGTATTGAAGACGCAGTTCCTGATGTAATGAGAGAAGAAACATTTCTGGCATTGAAATCTCTTATGAAACAAGATGATGCAGATGATATGGAAGATGCTTATAAACTTTATACAAAAGATCAGGTAAAAGATTCTAAATATAAAGATTATAAAGACGGACGTTTATATGTCAGAAGATATATTTCCAAAAAAGACAGAGAATATCTTGATACGAGTATGTCAAAGGCAATGCTTAAGTTGTCAGCGCAGATGGCAAAACAGATTCAGGCCAATCCTCAGGCAGCAGCTTCTTTAAGCAAGAGCCAGAAAAAAATGATGGCGCAGATGAAGAATATGGATACAAAAGACATGCCAGATACGATCATCAGTCAGGCAGCGATTTCTTTTGTGACTTCAGAATACAAAGCGATCGGACTTGATATTGACCAGATGCAGACACATTATCTGTTAGTGACAGGAGCAAAGATGATCGGGCTTGCGTTCTTGATCATGGCAGCAGCAGTGAGTGTTACTTTATTGTCAGCACGTTTAGCTGCGAAACTAAGTCGTATTCTGAGAGAGAAAGTGTTTGAGAAAGTTATGTCGTTTACAAATTCTGAGTTTGATAAATTCTCAACAGCCTCATTGATCACAAGAAGTACGAATGATATCCAGCAGATTCAGATGTTTATGACGATGGTATTCCGTATCGTCGTATACGCACCATTAATGGGAATCGGAGGTATTTTCAAGGTATTAACAACCAATGCGAAGATGACATGGACGATCGCTATCGGTGTGATCGCGATTATGTTAGTGATTTTTGTATTATTTAAGGTAGCGATGCCAAAATTTAAGATCTTACAGAAACTGATCGACCGATTAAACTTAGTAACAAGGGAAATTCTTACTGGACTTTCCGTAATCCGTGCATTCAGTACAGAAAAACATGAAGAAGAACGTTTTGATAAAGCCAATATGGATCTGATGAAGACAAATTTATTTGTAAACAGAGCTATGACATTTATGATGCCAACAATGATGCTGATCATGAATGGTTTAACTGTTCTGATCGTATATGCTGGAGCATCCAATATTGATGCAGGAAAGATGCAGGTTGGAGATCTGATGGCATTTATCCAGTATGCAATGCAGATCATTATGGCATTCTTATTTATCTCCATGGTATCTATTATGATGCCTCGTGCACAGGTTGCAGCAGAACGTGTCAATGAGATCTTAGATATGGAAGTCATGATCAAAGATCCAGAAGAACCAAAAGAATTTTTACCAGAGAAAAAAGGTGAAGTTGAATTTAAAAATGTATATTTCTGCTATCCTGATGCAGATGAAGCAGTGCTTCATAATATCAGTTTTACAGCACCAGCTGGTAAAACAACCGCATTTATTGGAAGTACAGGTAGTGGTAAATCAACACTGATCAACCTGATCCCTAGATTTTTTGATGTCAGCCGTGGAAGTATTTTGGTTGATGGGGTGGATATCCGTGATGTAAAACAGCATGATTTATGTGAAAAGATCGGATACGTACCACAGAAAGGAGTATTGTTCTCAGGAACGATCGAATCCAACTTAAAATATGGAAAAGAAGATGCAACGATCGATGAAGTGAAACGTGCAGCAAGAATCGCACAGGCAACAGATTTCATTGAGGAGAAAGAGGAAAAGTATGATTCACCGATCGCACAGGGCGGTTCCAACGTATCTGGTGGACAGAAACAGAGATTATCAATTGCAAGAGCTATTGCAAAAGATCCTGAAATCTATATTTTTGATGACAGTTTCTCAGCACTTGATTATAAGACAGATGTGAAACTTCGTTCTGAACTTCAGAAAGAAACAAATGGAAGTACAACATTGATCGTAGCACAGAGGATCAGTACGATCCTTCATGCAGACCAGATCATCGTCTTAGATGAAGGAAATATCGTAGGAAAAGGAACTCATGAAGAGTTATTAAATACTTGTCCGGTTTATCAACAGATTGCCAAATCGCAATTATCAGAAGATGATCTTAAGAAAGCAAGGGAGGTGTCTGACCATGAGTAATAATCGAAGAAGAGGTCCGATGGGTGGACCAGGCAGAGGAATGGCACCAGGCGAGAAAGCCAAAGATTTAAAAGGAACAATGGTCAAACTGATCAAATATATGAGACGTTTCTATGTTCCGATCGTTATGGTAATCATTTTTGCCATTGCAAGTACCGTGTTTAACATTGTTGGACCAACGATCTTAGGAGATGCAACAACTGAGATCTTCAAAGGACTGGTTCGCAAAGTATCTGGTGGAAGTGGAATTGATTTTGATAAAGTTACACATATTTTATTGATGTTGTTAAGCTTATATGTAGCAAGTGCGATTTTCTCATTTATTCAGGGACTGATCATGACACATGTATCAAATAATGTCAGTTACCAGATGAGAAAAGATATTTCAGAGAAGATTCATCGTATGCCAATGAAATATTTTGAAAGCAGAACCTATGGTGAAGTATTGTCAAGAGTTACAAATGATGTTGATACATTAGGGCAGAGCTTAAACCAGAGTATGACACAGATCATCACATCAACGACACAGATCGTCGGTGTATTTATTATGATGATCCGTATCAGTATTCCGATGACGATCGCAGTTTTATTGACACTTCCATTATCTATGGGATTGATCGGATTGATTATGTCAAAATCTCAGCCATATTTCAAGGCACAGCAGAAACATCTTGGAGAGTTAAATGGACAGGTAGAAGAAATCTATAGTGGACATAACATTGTCAAAGCATTTAACAAAGAAGAAAGCGTGATCGAAGAATTTAAAGAAGTAAATGGAAAACTTTACAATTCTGCATGGAGATCACAATTCTTCTCAGGAGCAATGATGCCGCTGATGCAGTTTGTTGGAAATTTAGGTTATGTAGCAGTAACAATATTAGGTGGATATTTAGCAATCAAGAAGACGATCGAGGTAGGTCAGATCCAGTCATTCTTACAGTATGTAAGAAACTTCAGCCAACCGATCACACAGTTAGCACAGGTAGGTAACATGATGCAGACGACCGCAGCATCTGCAGAACGTGTCTTTGAATTTCTGGAAGAAGAGGAGGAGATCGAAGTTGAAAAAGACGCAGTACCTGTTGATACACTTGCTGGAAATGTAACATTTGAACATGTAAACTTCGGATACAACAAAGATCAAACGATCATCAATGACTTCTCTGTCGATGTCAAAGAAGGACAAAAAGTTGCGATCGTAGGACCAACTGGAGCTGGAAAGACAACGTTGATCAAACTTCTGATGCGTTTCTATGATGTGAATGGAGGCTGCATTAAAGTAGATGGCCATGATATCAGAGAATTCAAGAGAAGTGACCTAAGAGAAATGTTTGGTATGGTGCTTCAGGATACATGGCTTTACAATGCAAGTATCCGTGACAATATCCGCTATGGTAAATTAGATGCAAGCGAAGAAGAAATCCAAGGAGCAGCAAGAGCTGCATACGCACATCATTTCATTGAAACACAGCCAGGTGGATATGATATGGAGATCAACGAAGAAAGCAATAATATCTCCCAAGGACAGAAACAGTTATTAACGATCGCAAGAGCAATCTTAGCAGATCCAAAGATTTTGATCCTTGATGAAGCAACAAGTTCGGTCGATACAAGAACAGAAGAACGAATTCAGATGGCAATGGATAATCTGATGCAAGGAAGAACAAGTTTTGTGATCGCCCATCGCTTATCAACGATCAAAGATGCCGATGTGATCTTGGTTATGAATCACGGAGACATTGTAGAACAGGGAAATCATGAAGAATTGCTGGCCAAGGGTGGATTCTATGCGGATCTTTATAATAGCCAGTTTGAAAACGCTTAAGAATAATAAAACATTGTGAAAAAAGGGAAAACGAAAGTTTTCTCTTTTTTTATTCTAATATAGAAAAGATTTTCACAGGATTAAATAGACGGATATAGCAAATTTTGGTATAGTTAAATAGAACAAAAATATATCCAGATATAGAATCAAGGAGAATCAAAGTTATGAAGAAGAATCAGACACAGATTAAAAAATATGCGGCTGTGATCAGTATATTCTTAGCGGCAGTCATCGTAGGACTTTTTGTTTTCTTCTTTTGCATAAAACGTTCTGTTGAACAAAGATCAAAAAACACGATGAGGAACAACGTGGTCAGACAGAGTGAGCATTTAAGAACAATATTAGATATTCAATATGATTACTTAAATGCATTAGCAGAAGAGATTGGCAAGACAGACCATCTGTTAGCAAAGAAGAATATGGATTTGATCAAGTCGATCACAAAACATACAGATTTTGGTGGGACTGCATTGATCGAGCCAAATGGGGATGCTCATTATGACAATGGATTGATAAAGAATTTATCGCATCGAAGATATTTTAAAGAAGTGATCAGTGGAAAAAGAACATTAAGTGATCCATTAGATAGTAGTATTTCTGGATCAACAAGAGTTGTGTTAGGAGTTCCTATATATAACAGCAAACACAAAGTGATCGGAGCTCTTGGAGGTTCTTATGACGTAACAGCTCTAAGTCGTATGCTGTTTGAAGATCTTTTTAATGGACAAGGATGCAGTATGATTATTGCGCAAAACGGAGAAATCATTGCATTTGAAGGAGATACATCTTACTGGAATCTTGATTATAGAGATAATTTCTATAAATATTGTTACAAATGGATCATCAAAGACAAAGTAACAGTGAAGAAGATCAAACAGGATTTTAAAGAAGGAAAAGAAAATCTTGTAACGGCAGACAGCAAGAAAGAAGGGACAAGAAGACATTACTTTGCATATATGCCAATGGGGATCAATGACTGGACTCTCTGCTATGCATTACCAGAACAGGCAGCACAACAGTCATATAACTTCATTGAAGGCTACGAAATAAGCTTTATGATCGTATTTATTGTTTTGGTGATCTTATTGATCCTGTATATTGTTTATGAGAATCATACAAGGAACAAAGAATTACTGAAATATGCACAAACTGACGCATTGACAGGATTATATAACAAAGAAACAACCGAGCAGTTAACGGATGAACTTTTATCAGAAGATGAGAATAAGTCCCATGCATTTTTGATTTTGGATGTGGACTGTTTTAAGCAGATCAACGATATCTATGGACATGCAGTCGGGGATATCGTGTTACAGAAATTTGGAAAACTTCTAAAAGGCACTTTCCGTGAAGGAGATATATTAGGAAGGATCGGTGGGGATGAATTCGGAGTCATTATGAAGAATATCCAGACAAAGGATATAGCAATGAAGAAAGCAGAAGAATTGCTAGCTAAAACACAAGCATACAAGATCGACGAATTGAAAGGAAATAATATCTCCATCAGTATCGGGATCAGCACAGCCCCACAAGACGGGGACTGCTACATGGATCTCTATAAACGCGCCGATCAGGCACTTTACCAGGCAAAACGAAGTGGAAAAGCAAGAGTGTGCAACTATTTCTCATGAAAATAGTCTTTTACCAATTTTACCACAGTTCCAGATAGAAGGAACAAAGCGATCAAGTTCGGAATCGCCATCAGACCGTTGAATGTTTCTGCGATACTCCAAAGCATTCCAAGGTCTACAGTAGCACCAAGGATCGCAACTAACGAATATACTAACATAAAAGGTTTGATAACCTTAGAAGAGAATAGAAACTCAATACAACGAGCTCCATATAATCCCCATCCGATAATGGTTGAAAATGCAAAGCAACATAACGCAACTGCAGTAAAGATGGAGATCCAGTTACCATAAGTAGAAGTAAATCCACTGATCGTAAGTTCAGCACCAGCATCCGCACCAAATCCAATTGGAATTCCACTGCAGAGGATGACCAAGGCTGTCAATGTACAGATTAAGATCGTATCAGTAAATACTTCAAAGATACCAAGAAGTCCCTGCTTTACAGGCTCTTTTGTATCAGCACAGGCATGAGCGATCGAACCTGTACCAAGTCCGGCTTCATTTGAGAAGATTCCTCGTGCGACACCTTTTTTCATACTCATAAAGAAACTTCCAACAATACCACCAGTCACAGAAGCAGGATGGAAAGCTCCGTTAATGATAGAACCAAAAACAGCAGGCAGCTGATCGATATTTAAAACAACAACACCTAAGGCAAAGAAGATATAAATAAATGCCATAAAAGGTACTAATCTTTCAGCTACCTGTCCGATTCTTTTGATTCCGCCAAGTAAGATCAATGCCACAAGAATTGCAACAATGATACCAATGATCAGATTCGCAGTTCCAACAGAAGACTGACTGATTACGTGGAAATTCAACAAAGCAGAATTGATTGCTGTTGTGATCGTATTTACCTGAGTAGCATTTCCAGTTCCGAATACTGTTAAAACTCCGAAAGCAGAGAATAGTACAGCAAGAAAATGCCAGTTTTTGCTAAGACCATTCTTGATATAGTACATAGGACCACCAACATAATCCCCTTCTTGGTTACGTTCTCTGAAGTGAACTGCAAGTGTTACTTCGGAAAATTTCGTACACATTCCAAGAATAGCAGAAATCCACATCCAGAAAACAGCACCAGGACCACCGATTGCGATCGCACCGGCAACTCCGGCAATATTTCCAGTTCCGACTGTGGAAGCGAGTGCAGTACAGACTGCCTGAAATGGAGTCATAGATCCGTCGGATGCATCTTGCTTCTTAAAGACACGGCCAAGCGTTTCCTTCATTGCATAAGGGAATTTACGGATCTGTAAAAATTTTGTTTTGATCGTTAACAGTAATCCGACACCAATGATGCAGATCATGGCTGGAACACCCCAGATAAAGTTGTTCACGGCACTGTTAACTGATTGTATAAGCTCTAACATAAATCAAACCTCTTTCAAATTTCTTTTATTAATTTGTATCTGTCCTTATATAATAGATATTTACTCATTAAGATCCATGTTACCTTAAGGTGACATGGAACATGAACAGACACAAGTGCAATCATATCATATTTACAGAAAAAAGTACAGAATCTAATCTTGACAGAGAATTAATAGATATCTTCTATAGATTTATGAAAAAAATCTAACTTGTAAAATATGTAAATAAGGACTAAACTTATATTCATAATTACGTGTAGACTTGGAGGATGAAAGATGGAGAATGAAAAACCAATACTAAGAGGAGAGCTTGCATTGATGGCAGCAATCGTGATCAATAGTTTTAGTGTAGTACTGATGCTGTATTCAGGTTCTGGAATTTCGGCAATCTCAAGTGTACCTTATGCATTTTCGGAAGTATTTAAGGAGTTATCACTAGGTACATGGACATATATATTTCAGGGAGCATTAGTGTTAAGTCTGATGATCCTAAGAAGAAAGTTTGTACCATCTTATTTATTCAGCTTCGTTGCAGGATTTGCGTTTAGTGAATTATTAGATGTCAATGAATTATGGATTGGGATCCTGCCACAAACGATCCCATGCAGGATTGCGTATTTCCTGATCAGTTATTTCTTGTTAAGTATAGGAATTGCTTTAGAGAACAGATGCCAGCTTCCGATCATTCCAACGGATTTATTTCCAAGAGAATTATCAGAAATCATTGACAAACCATATGCAAGGGTTAAGATCATATTTGATGTTTTATGTCTTGCCACAACGGGGCTTTTAACATGTCTGATGCTTGGATATTTAGATGGATTAGGTATTGGAACGATCGTTGCTGCATTTACGATGGGTAAAATGGTTTCGATCACAGGCAGTTGGATCGATCAGAGAGTTACTTTTGCATCGTTCTTAAGTAAACAGACGATATAGGGAATTAAGAGAATAGAAATAAGAAAGATGATAAAATAAGATAGAACGGGTGATAGTTTTGAAACAATATATTTTGAATGATTATATTACAGACGATGCCAGAATGGTAAATCCAATGATGGAAATTAATGGTTTTAAAGTAAGACCAGGATTTTTTGATTTAAATGGAGCATCAGAATTTTCATGTGGGGTGAATTTTACAGTGCATACAAGCAATGGAACATCATGTGATCTGCTATTATTTCATCCAGGAGAAGAAGAACCATATGCAATCATTCCATTTCCAGAATCATATAAGATCGGAGATGTCTATTCTATGATCGTTTATGATCTGAAATCTGAAGATTTTGAATATGCTTATCGTGTGGATGGACCATATGATGAACAAAAAGGATTACTGTTTGATAAAACAAAAATTTTGTTGGATCCATATGCTCAGGCTGTTGCAGGACAGGAAGTCTGGGGACATAAAAGAACCAGAACGTATCATGCAAGAGTTGTAAGAGATAGTTTTGACTGGGGTGTACAGCCACAGTCAAGCAGAGAGATGAGTGATCTGATCATTTATGAGTTACATGTCAGAGGATTTACAAATCATTCATCCTCAGGAGTCAAACATCCAGGAACTTTTGCAGGATTAAAAGAAAAGATCCCATATTTAAAAGAATTAGGGATCAATGCGGTAGAATTGATGCCGATCTTTGAATTTGACGAGATGATCAACGCAAGAGAAGTGGATGGGAAACAACTTGTTGAATATTGGGGATATAATACGGTTGATTTTTTTTCACCAAATGCCAGTTATGCAGCTGCTGAGGAAGTTAATAATGAAGGAAAGGAATTAAAAGAATTGATCCGTGAACTTCATGAAAATGGAATCGAAGTTATTCTGGATGTTGTATTTAATCACACTGCGGAAGGAAATGAAAATGGACCATTCTTCAGTTTTAAGGGATTTGACAACAATATCTACTATTTATTAACTCCAGAAGGTAATTATTATAATTTTAGTGGATGTGGGAATTCTCTAAATTGCAACCATCCAGTAGTACAGCAGATGATCCTTGAATGTTTAAGACATTGGACGGTTCATTATCGTGTAGATGGATTCCGATTTGATCTTGCAAGCATTCTTGGACGAGATGAAGATGGAATGCCAATGAATAATCCACCATTACTAAAAAGTCTGGCCTATGATCCACTTCTAAGGAATGTAAAACTGATCGCAGAAGCATGGGATGCAGGTGGATTATATCAAGTAGGAAACTTTCCAGCCAGCAAACGATGGGCAGAATGGAACGGACAGTACCGTGATACGATGCGAGGCTATCTAAAAGGTGATTTCTGGGAAGCTAACAGTGCTGCATGGAGAATTTGTGGTTCAGGTGACTTGTATGGCGGATATTACTCTGATGGAAACAGTAATTACGCTGGATACAATTCCTGTATCAACTTCCTCACATGTCACGATGGATTTACAATGTATGATCTCTATTCTTACAATAATAAACATAATGAGGCAAATGGTTGGAACAATACCGATGGGGCAAATGACAATCGAAGCTGGAATTGTGGTATGGAAGGAGATACAAAAGATCCGGAAGTACTCAAATTACGTTACCGCATGATCAGAAATGCTTGTGCTATCTTAATGTGCAGCCGTGGAACGCCAATGTTCTTCTCAGGCGATGAATTCGGAAATACGAAGTTTGGAAATAATAACAGCTACTGTCAGGATAATGAAATCTCATGGATTGATTGGAACTTATTAGAGAAGAATAAAGATTTATTTGAATTCTTTAAATTTATGATCGATTACCGAAAAAAACACCCAGTTATCCGCAAGAAACTGGACAATGCAGTTTGCGGAATGGAAGCAATGCATGCACACGATGTTAATGCAGAACGTATGGAAGTACCACAAAATGCAAAAACACTGGCAGTAAGCTTTGCAGGATATGACCGCAAAAAAGGAAAAGACGATCTTGTATATGTAGCAGTCAATGCTTATTGGGAAGAAGTAAAGATCACACTTCCAAACCTTACAAATCATGGAGCATGGTACTTAAGTGTGGATACTTATGGAGATGAGAAAGGAAAGTACTTCTATCAAGAAGGAGAAGAGATTCGCATTGATCGTGAATATGTGATGAAACCTCGGTCTATTGTGGTGTTTACTGGACGAGAAATTTTAAGATAAATTTTAATTTTAAATTTGTAGTTGGCCAACTGTAGATTTTGAGTATATGATAAAAACTAAATAAGCAACCGAAAGCGCAGCGGTGGAATTTTGCTCACATTTTGAACAAATCGCTGATCCGCCCAATTTCCTACGAAAACTCGCGTTGAAAGTTACTGAACCCAGTAGTCTTTGACGCTCAGACATTCGTCCAATTGGGCTGCGAATTTGTTCAAAATATGGCAAAATTCCAATGCTGCGCTTTCGGTTGCTTATTTAGTTTTTATCATATACCAGAAGTCTAAAGTGAGGACAATTACAAGATTGAAAAATTTATGTAGGTGAGTATGTTGAATGTTATTGTTTTCAATTTATGTAGTGGCAGACAGATATTATTATTGTCAATACAGTAAAACATACACACCTACCAGTGGTTTCGATAACTGAAATTATCAACCAATACCGTTTAACATACATTCTCTGTGTGGAGATTTGAATAGTGTTCTGTTGTATGGGATATAAATAAAAGAAAAAGAAAGATCATGAATAAGCAAAAGTGGCAACATGAGCACTTTTTGAATGCGTTTTTTACAAATTCGCAGCGTCCTGTGGTCGATTGTTTGAACGTAGCTGCGGGCATTTTGGCTCGCAGCCAGTGAGTTATCGAAGGAACAGGCGCGGACCAGCGATTTGTAAAAAACGCTTTCAAAAATGCGGAGTGCCACTTTGCTTATTCATGATCTTTCTTTTTCTTTTATTTATATCCCATACAACAAAATACTACTTACAAATCTTTCCCAGTAAGCATCTCATAAGCCTGGAAATATTTATCGATTGTCTTATCAACAATGTCCTGAGGCAGTTTCCAGTCATGTTCGTTGCTCTTTAACCAGTCGCGGGCGAACTGTTTGTCGAAGGATGGCTGTCCATGACCTGGTTCGTATTCGTCTGCTGGCCAGAAACGAGAGCTGTCTGGTGTTAACATTTCATCTCCGATGACAATGTTACCGTCTTCATCAAGACCAAATTCAAATTTCGTATCTGCGATGATGATTCCGTGTTCTAATGCATAATCAGCACATTTCTTATAAAGTGCGATTGTCTTATCGCGTAACTGTTCAGCGTATTCCTGTCCTTTACCTGGGAATTCTTTCTCAAGAACTTCAATACTTCTTTCAAAAGAAATGTTCTCATCATGATCACCGATTTCTGCTTTTGTAGATGGTGTGTAGATTGGTTCAGGAAGTTTATCAGATTCTTTTAATCCTTCAGGAAGTTTGATTCCGCAGACTGTACCATTCTCCTGATAGCTTGCCCAACCGCTTCCTGTGATATATCCACGAACGATACATTCGATTGGAAGCATTGTAAGTTTCTTACACATCATGCTGTTTCCATCATATTTTTCCTGCTGGAAGAATTCAGGCATATCTTTGACATCAACAGAGATCATATGGTTAGGAACGATGTCTTTTGTAAGGTCAAACCAGAATTTGGACATCTGTGTTAAAACAGTTCCTTTCTTTGTGACATCATTCTTTAAGATGACATCAAAGCAGCTGATACGGTCAGTTGCAACCATGATCAGGCTGTCACCATTGTCATAAATCTCACGAACTTTACCTTCTTTGATCGGTTTCATTTCTTTCATTATTCATACCTCGCTGATAAATTGTATCAATGTTTCTCAAATTTTCACTCGTTGTTTACTAATATAACATCAATTGTTGAAAAAATAAAGTCTGGATTGGCGATTTCAGTATTTGTAATATATTTTGCTCTCGGTTCGTAAATCATATATAATGGTATGAGTGTCAAGAAGTATAATTTAAATGGAGGAAACTGATCGTTATTATGAAATTTTATTATGCCCCAATGGAAAGTATCACGATTTACTTATACCGAAACATTTACGAACAACTATTTGGAGAAATCGATAAATACTACACACCATTTATTATGCCAAATGGAAAAAGAACATTCAAAACAAGAGAATTTCAGGATGTATTGCCAGAACATAATGAAGGATTACATATCGTACCACAGATTTTAACGAAAAGTTCTGAAGATTTTATCAGAACAGCAAAAGAATTAAAAGAACTGGGATACGATGAAGTCAATTTAAATCTTGGCTGCCCGTCAAGAACCGTTGTAGCCAAACAAAAAGGCTCAGGATTCCTGCGAGAACCAGAAGTATTAGATGATTTCCTTACAGAGATCTTCGAAGCATTAGATATGAAGATCTCGATTAAAACAAGAATCGGATTAAGAGACACAGAAGAATTTGAAGAAATCTTAAGCATCTACAACCGCCATCCAGTCTATGAACTAACGATCCATCCAAGACTACAGCAGGAATTCTATAAAGGAAAACCACACCTGGATGTCTTTGAATATGCAGTAAACCACAGCGAGAATCCACTCTGCTACAATGGAGATATCGTAACAAAAGAAGACTACGACAATATCACAACAAGGTTTCCAGATGTAGATGCAGTGATGATCGGAAGAGGTCTGTTAAGAAATCCAGCCCTTGTACGAGAAATCAAATATGGACAGAAACTGACAAAAAGAGAACTCCTGAAAATGCATGATACACTTTATGAAGCATATCAGGGTTACCTAAGTGGCGATAAAAATGTTCTCTATAAGATGAAAGAATTCTGGAACAATGCAGCGGTCATGTTTACAAACCACGAAAAATACGCAAAGAAGATCCGTAAAGTTCAGACGTTAAAGAATTACGAACAGGCAGTGAATGCGTTATTTAATGATCAGGAACTGATCAAATAAAAATAAAAATCTAAATATACATATAGAAAGCCTATTGACAACACAAGCCCCAATATAATATAATCATTCAATAGGCAAAGACGGAGAAAAGTACCATAAATTATCGTTCCCAGTGAGCAGGCGATAGTGAGAATCCTGCAAAGTGAATTTATGCGAAGAACACTCCCGAGCATCAATCTGAACGCAGAACATGAATAGAACAAGATTCAAACTCTGTCAGTAGGTGCGACGTAAGCTGGGCGTTAACCGGCACACAAGAGAGACTGCAAGACAGTAAATCAGGTGGTACCGCGGACTAGAGATATACAGTTCGTCCTGAAGTAACAATTTCAGGACGGGCTTTTTTTGTACTTGATTTTAAGGTGACAGGGAACTAAGAAAACCGCCTGAACGCAAGATAGAGAATACAAGAAAAAGGAGAAAAGAAAATGTCAGACATGTACCGTACCAGAACCATGGACCAGATTTCTGAAGGTGACATCGGAGTACAATTAAAGATCGCCGGATGGGTAGAGAATATCCGTGACCACGGTGGAGTATCATTTATCGATTTACGCGATATGTATGGAGTGATGCAGGTCGTATTAAGAGATACAAGTTTATTAGACCATGTAAGAAAAGAAGAATGTTTATCTGTAGAAGGTGTGATCCAGCACAGAGACGAAGAAACATTTAACCCTAAGATTCCTACAGGAACGATTGAATTAGAAGCACACAAGATCGATATCTTAGGAAAAGTATACAGAGATCTTCCATTCGAGATCGCAACAAGTAAAGAAATCCGTGAAGATGTTCGTTTAAAATATCGTTACCTTGATATGAGAAACAGAAAGGTAAAAGATAACATTTTATTCCGTTCCAAAGTCATCCGTTTCTTAAGAGAAAAGATGGAAGACATGGGATTCGTAGAAGTTCAGACACCGATCCTTTGTGCATCATCACCAGAAGGAGCTCGTGACTACGTAGTACCTTCAAGAAAATACAAAGGTAAATTTTACGCATTACCACAGGCACCACAGCAGTATAAACAGTTATTGATGGTATCTGGAATCGACAAATACTATCAGATCGCACCATGCTTCAGAGATGAAGATGCTCGTGCAGACCGTTCTCCAGGAGAATTCTATCAGTTAGACTTCGAGATGGCATTTGCAACACAGGAAGATGTCTTCAAGATCGGAGAAGAAGTATTAACAGAGACATTTAAGAAATTTGCACCAGAAGGAAGTGTGATCACAGAAGCACCATACCCAATCTTCAGCTACAAAGAAGCAATGCTGCAGTTTGGTAGTGACAAACCAGACCTTCGTAACCCATTAAGAATCATCGACGTGACAGATTTCTTCCAGAGATGTACATTCAAACCATTCCATGGACAGACAGTACGTGCAATCAATGTTCATGCAAAACTTTCCAAAGGACAGCATGAAAAACTGTTAAAATTCGCACAGTCAATCGGTATGGGTGGACTTGGATACTTAGAAGTCAAAGAAGAACTGAAATACAAAGGACCGATCGATAAATTTATTCCAGATGATATGAAGATGGAATTAGCTGAAATGGCTGGATTACAGGAAGGAGATACGATCTTCTTCATCGCAGCACCAGAAAAAGCTGCTTGCATCTATGCAGGACAAATCCGTAACGAATTAGGAAGCAGATTAGACCTGTTAGAAAAAGACGCATACCGTTTCTGCTACATCAATGATTTCCCAATGTATGAAATCGATGAAGAAACGGGTAAATTAGGATTTACACATAACCCATTCTCTATGCCACAGGGTGGATTAGAAGCATTAAATGAAAAAGATCCATTAGATATCTTAGCATACCAGTATGATATCGTATGTAACGGAGTAGAATTATCATCAGGAGCCGTTCGTAACCATGACATGGAGATCATGGAAAAAGCATTCGACATCGCAGGATATGACAAAGAAACATTAAAAGACAAATTCGGAGCATTATACAATGCATTCCAGTTCGGTGCACCACCACATGCAGGAATGGCACCAGGAGTAGACCGTATGATCATGTTACTTCGCAACGAAGAAAACATCCGAGAGATCATCGCTTTCCCAATGAGCGGAACAGCACAGGATCTGATGTGCGGAGCACCAAACGAGATTACAGAACAGCAGCTTCGTGAAGTGCATATTAAGGTTAGAGATTAATTAGAGATTATAAGATTTAAAAATAAGGAGATATTTTCGTGAGATAAGAAAATATCTCTTTATTTTTGTCTAAAAATTATGATTTTATAAAATAAAACAAGAAAAAATTATGCAAAAATGATAAAAAACATAAGAATTATGTTGAGGAATATATATAAAAAGAGATATAATAGAAACAGATTAACAGTATAGTAATATTTGTTTATAATAAAATAAAAAACTCGCCGAAGCGAGTTTAAATCCACCACCATGTGGAACCCTAAAAAGGGCGACTACGAAAATTCGTTATTTGAACCGTGTAGTGTAATCTCATATGGTAATCAATTGAGATATTTTTATTATAAGCAGATTGATTTCTTTTGTCAAGAATGGAGAAGGACGAAAATGAATAAAAAGTATTATTTAGGATTAGATATAGGGACAAATTCTGTAGGATGGGCAGTAACAGATGAAAATTATAATCTTTACAAATATGCTGGAAAAAGAATGTGGGGAATTCGTTTATTTGAAGCAGCAGATACAGCAGCAGAACGAAGAATGAAACGCTCAAATCGAAGAAGATTATCAAGAAAGAAACAAAGAATAGATTTATTGCAAGAATTATTTTCAGAAGAAATTGTCAAGAAAGATCTTACATTTTTCATAAGATTGAATGAAAGCAGATTGCATTTCGAAGATAAATCTACAGGTGAGAAGTATCCATTATTTGTAGATAAAGAATATACAGATATTGATTATCATAAACAATATCCAACGATGTACCATTTAAGAAAAGAATTAATTGAGAATCCAGAACCGCATGATATTCGTCTGGTATATTTAGCATGCCATCATATTTTGAAAAATAGAGGGCATTTTTTGATTAATGGAAGTATCAGTGATGTAAAGAATTTATCATTTGTTTGCGGAGAAATGATAAAGGAATTTAATTCTGTGTCAGAATATGAAATAAGTTTAACAGATATAAGAGAATTAGAACGAATATTAAGTGATAAAAAGACTGCAAAATCAGTAAAAGCAAAACAAGTCGCACAATTATTTGAATGTACTCCGGCAGAGGATAAAGAACAACAAAAATGTGCTAAGGCAATTATTACCAATTTAAGTAAATTAATTGTAGGGTTAAAGGGTGATATCAGCAAAATGTTTCATCAACCATTGGAAGAAATCAGTACAAAAAGTTTTAAATTTACAGAAGCGAAATATGAAGATGAGATCATGCCTGCAATTGAAGAAAATTATCCAGATTATGCAAGTGTAATTGATAGAATCAAAGGTGTATATGATTGGAGTGTATTAGTTGAAATCTTAGATGGAGAAGATTATTTATCATTTGCAAAGGTAAAAGCGTATGAAAAACATGGGAAAAATCTACATATATTAAAAAATGTTATGAAAAAACATTGCAAAGATGAAGTGTATCAAGCTTTTTTTAATGGAATCAACGAAAAAAATGGTTATGGAAATTATATTGGAGCAATTCGGAAGAATGGTCATACATATAAAATGGATCGATGTAAATCAGAGGAAGATTTTTATAAAGGTTTACAAAAGATTTTATCTATGATTGTTCCAGACCAAGAAGATGAAAAATTATTAGAAAAATTAAAGACAGAAGTAGAGAATCAAACATTGTTACCATTAGCAAGATCAAAGGAAAATGGAACAATTCCTAATCAGGTCCATCTTCAAGAATTAATGAAAATATTGGATAACGCAAAAGGATATTTAGATTTTTTGAAAAAAGAAGATGAGTATGGAACAATAGCTGAGAAGATTATATCTATTGCAAAATTTAGGATTCCATATTATGTAGGACCATTAAGCAGAAGGCATAAAGGAGAAGGTTCCAATTCATGGATGATAAGAAAAGAAGAAGGAAGAATTTATCCATGGAATTTTGGAGATAAAGTGGATGTAGAACAATCAAATAAGGAATTTATTGAGCGTATGACAAATAAATGTACGTATTTAATCGGAGAAGATGTCTTACCGAAAAACTCTTTGTTATATTCAAAATATATGGTACTAAATGAACTGAATAACCTAAAAATAAGAGGAAATAAAATATCTGTGGAACTAAAACAGAGAATTTATAAAGATCTATTCTGTACAATGGCAAAAGTGACAGGAAAGAGAATTTTAGAATACCTAAAGATGGAAGATCCAGAAATTGTACAGGAAGATATTAGTGGATTTGATATTGATTTTAAATCGGCTCTTACATCTTATTTAGATTTCAAAAAACAAGTAGTAGGAAATGAAATAGAAAAAGATCATTATAAAGAAATTATAGAAGAAATCATTAAATGGAAAACAATCTATGATGATGATTCCAAAATGATGAGAAGAATGATAGAACGAGAATATCCAGAGGTATTTGATAAAGAACAGATAAAGAAAATCTGTCAGTTGAAATATAGTGGATGGGGAAATTTCTCTGACAGATTTTTGAATGGTGTCAGAGGTGCAGATAAAGAGACTGGGGAAAGTTATACGATCATAGAAGCATTATGGAAAACAAATTATAATCTGATGCAGCTTCTAAGCAAACAATTTAGTTTTAAAGAGGAAATTGATCAGATAAATGCGGAAAAAGCAGGTGATATAGGGAAAATCAATTATGAAAATACAGTCAAAGATTTAATCGTGGCGCCATCTAATAAACGTGCAATATGGCAGACGATACAGATTGCAGAAGAAATAAAAAAAGTAATGAAATGTGAGCCAGAAAGAATCTTTATTGAAATGGCACGAGGAGGAGAAAAAGAGAAAAAAAGAACTGTTTCAAGAAAGACAAGATTGCAGGAATTATATGCTGGGTGCAAAGATGATACACGCAATTGGATGAAAGAAATTGGCGATAGGGAGGAACGAGAATTCAATAGCCGAAAACTCTATTTGTATTATACACAGATGGGAAAATGTATGTATACAGGAGATGAAATAGATGTGGATGCATTGATGCAAGGAAATTCTAACTGGGATATTGATCACATTTACCCACAGTCAAGAATTAAGGACGATAGTTTAGATAACATGGTTTTGGTTCGAAAAGATGTAAATAATAAAAAGCGAAATAAAATTCTGTCTCCAAAGATTCGAGAAGATATGAAAGGATACTGGACAATGCTATGTCAGAAGGGCTTGATTTCAAAAAGGAAATACGACCGATTGACAAGGACAACAGATTTTACGGACGAAGAATTGTCAGGATTTATTGAGAGACAATTGGTAGAAACAAGACAGTCATCAAAAGCAGTAGCAGAGTTGTTGAATCGATTGTATAAAGATTCAGAAGTTGTTTATGTAAAAGCTGGATTAGTTTCAGATTTCCGACATGATAATGATCTGCTGAAATCCAGAAGAGTGAATGATTACCATCATGCAAAAGATGCATTTTTGAATATAGTAGTTGGAAATGTTTATCATGCAAGATTTACATCGAATCCTAGAAAATGGATTAAAGACAATAGAGATAGCAATTACAGCATTCGTAGAGTATTTAATTATGATGTAAAACAAGGCGATAAGATTGTATGGCATGGAAGTGAAAATGGTGGACACAGTATTGATCAGATAAAGAAGATAATGAGTCGAAATGATATTTTATATACAGAATATACATATTGCGAAAAAGGTCAGTTGTTTAATGAAACTTTAGCGAAGAAAGGGAATGAAAAAGCGGTAGCTTTAAAGAAAAATCTTGATCCAGTAAAATATGGAGGGTATACCACTCCTAAGACATCAGCATTTGCATTTGTTGAATTTGATGGAAAGAAAAAAGAACGGAAAAATCATATTGTGGAAATTCCAGTATATGTTGTAAATATTGCGAAGAGAGAACCAGATACAGTTATAAAATATCTAGAGGAACGAAAAGGATATGCCAATGTGGTTGTTAAGAAATATCCGATCAAGAAAAATAGCTTGATAAAGATAGATGGGTATTTGGCAAGATTGAGGGGAGCGAATGAGAAAAATGTAAGATTAAAAAATTCAATCCAGTTAGTGCTAAATGGAAAAGCTTATGAAACTGTAAGAAGAATTGAAAAGTATTTAGAATATAATGTTAGATATGAGGTGAATTCTAAATTTGAAGGATTTACAGATGAAGATTTAAATAATGTGTATGATGAATTATATTTAAAATTAAAGGAATCCGTATATAATAAACGACCAGCACAACAGTTGAGTACATTAGAAAAGGGCAGAGAGAAGTTCAGAACAATAGAAAAGTTAAGTGAAAAAGCAAAATTAATAAATGATATGCTTGTGATGTTTCGATGTGATGCAACAATGGTAGCGAATCTTAAACTAATCGGAGGATCTATAAGTGCAGGAAATATGGAGGTTAATAAAAATACGTTAACATCAAAATCATTGAAATTGGTTCATCAGTCAATTACAGGACTATTTGAAACGGAAGAGGAATTAGTATGAGTTGGAGAACTGTAGTAATTACAGGAAATGCTAAGTTGGATTATAAAATGGATTATATGGGTAGTTCGCAAATCAGATATGACAACTCGAATCTATATTGGAGAAATTGGCATGTTGATCATTGAATCAACAGCCATTTCTCTAACAACAATGCTACTAAGTGAATTAACAAAACATAAAATTAAAATAGTATTTTGTGACGAAAAACATAATCCACAATCAGAATTGATTCCATATTATGGAAGTCATGATACAAGTGCAAAAGTTAGAATGCAGACCCAATGGTCAAAAGAAGTAAAAGAAAATATATGGACAGAAATTGTATCAGAAAAGATAAGAAAACAAAGTGATCATTTAAAAGAAAATGATCAAGAAGTTCAAGCTGATATGTTGAAGCAATATGTGAAAGAAATAGAATTGGGAGATAAAACAAACAGAGAAGGACATGCTGCCAAAGTTTATTTTAATGCACTGTTTGGATTAGACTTTTCGAGAAGCAAGGAATGTGCAATTAATGCGGCGTTAAATTATGGGTATGGTATTTTATTGTCTTGTTTTAACCGAGAAGTGATTGCGAATGGGTATATTACACAGCTAGGATTATTTCATAACAATATGTTTAATCAGTTTAATTTAGCTTCAGATTTGATGGAACCATTTCGAATTCTTGTAGATCGTATTGTTGTAAAAAATAAACCAGAGAAATTTGAGAGGGAAGAAAAATTAGATTTTATATATATGCTAGAGGATGAAGTATTGATTGATGGGAAATATCAATATGTCAGCAATGCAATAAAAATATACTGCAGGAGTATTTTTGATGCGTTAAATGAAAATGATGTATCATTGATCAAATTTTATAGAATGATATGAGTTATAGATTTATGAGAGTGATTGTATTTTTTGATTTACCAATGATTAGTTTAGAGGATAAAAGAGAGTATCGGAATTTTCGGAAATTTTTGCTGAAGAAGGGATTTGCCATGATGCAGGAAAGTGTGTACAGCAAATTGGCATTAAATACGACGGTAGCTAATGGGGTTGTTTCGAGTGTAAAAGAGCATAAACCTAAAGACGGATTGGTGCAGATGCTTGTTATCACAGAAAAACAATATTCTAAAATGGAATATGTTATTGGGAAAAAAGGTTCAACAATTATTGATTCGGATCAAAGGACGGTTATATTATGATATTTATAAGCCATGGAAATGGAATAGAAAGCAGGTTGGAAACAGAAAGGATTAATGCAATCATATTGGAAGATTCAGAACAATATACAGGATTGATTCAAAAATTATGGAATCAGATTCATAAAGTTGAAGAAACATTATTGCTGTATGGAGCGGAAAATGAATTACTAGATATGAGCAAACAATGCGATTTATTATTTTCGATTAGAGACTTAAGTTTACAGAATTCCAGAATTCAGAAAAAATTGATTACATATTTGGCAGAAGAAATTCAAATGAGTGAATTATATGATAAGATGGTTGAAAATCAGGCGGAATTATTACAAATTATGGAAGAAATAAAGAATCTTTCAGAGTATCCAATCTGTCTAAATGAAGATTATAATATAGCAGATATTTTGAAATATGTTGGAGTAAAATTATTAGAAACAGAGGGAAGTTTTTGTGAAAAATTAATCGATTATATGAAAATCAGTTATGATTTTTTGAAGATAGATGTGTTTTTTGTAGTAGGTTGCAAAGGATATCTGAAAGAAAAAGATTATGAATATTTGCAGGAATGGACAAGATATCAGCAAATTACACTAGTATTGATAGAATGTGATGAAGATCGGTTGCCATTGGGGATGAATAAGTATATAATTGATAGAGATAAATGTGTTATACACTAATTCCATATGAGAATACAACATGTGATGTAGTGGCATGACTTGAAAATTGAGGTTTGAGAGTAGTGTAATTTCATATGGTAATCAAACGGTTTCTGGTTTCGTATTTTTTAATCAAATGTTTGAGAGTAGTGTAATTTCATATGGTAATCAAACTTAATTCGACTGCTGTTTCATTATTCTGTAGTTTGAGAGTAGTGTAATTTCATATGGTAATCAAACTTAAGCGTTGTATTTAATTCGATAGTTGTAGTTTGAGAGTAGTGTAATTTCATATGGTAATCAAACAACTAGATGCACAGCAAAACAAACGACTTAGTTTGAGAGTAGTGTAATTTCATATGGTAATCAAACGGCAAGGGCCTGTCATCGTTGAGGATCAGGGTTTGAGAGTAGTGTAATTTCATATGGTAATCAAACAACAGGCAGAAAAAGGACAAGTTTACTATTGTTTGAGAGTAGTGTAATTTCATATGGTAATCAAACTATATGCTTCTGTGAATTTCTGCATCTTATGTTTGAGAGTAGTGTAATTTCATATGGTAATCAAACTGGATAAAAAAGGCTATTGCTATCCGGCAGGTTTGAGAGTAGTGTAATTTCATATGGTAATCAAACACGGTTTCACAGATGCTAATACCCTCGTTAGTTTGAGAGTAGTGTAATTTCATATGGTAATCAAACCGATGCCGGACACATACACAACAGTTCAGGGTTTGAGAGTAGTGTAATTTCATATGGTAATCAAACTGCGGCAATTTCTGTTGCATTTACATAATCAGTTTGAGAGTAGTGTAATTTCATATGGTAATCAAACATTTGCAAGATAAGATCATCTTGATTTTTTGTTTGAGAGTAGTGTAATTTCATATGGTAATCAAACTGCAGATGGCGTATCTCCTCTTTCGTGATCGTTTGAGAGTAGTGTAATTTCATATGGTAATCTGGTGTTTGAAGATAAAAATCATTTGAATCTTCTAATACAGCCTTAAATGATGAATCAAAACAACATATAAAAGACAGGAAACAGACCAAAGAAGGTCAGCTTCCTGTCTTTTTATTTACCAGAAAAATTTTACATGCTACAATAATAAAAAACAGACATCAAAGGAGGACACCAACATGAAGATCAAAAATGCAACAATCAAAGATTTCGACACAGCCTATGAATACATCAAAAAACTCTGGGACTACAACACCTACGACTATGAAACAACCAAAGAAGTCTACGAAAAAGTACTACAAGACGAAAACAGTTTTGCATTTTTTGCAATAGAAGACGATGGAAGCATCCATGGATTCTGCCACGGAGATTATTTTCAGACCTTCTGGATGTCAGGGCTTACCTGCTATGTATCAAGTTTGATCACAAACGAAGAAGACCGAGGTAAAGGATATGGTGTAAAATTATTAGATCATGCAAAGAAATTGGCAAAAGAACGAGGATGTAAAGCAATCACTTTAGACTCCGGACTGCCAAGAGTACAAGCTCACGGATTTTATGAACACTATGGATTTGAAAAAAGCTGTTATGGATTTGAATTAGCTTTGTAGAAGAAAGGAAAATTAATGAAAATATTAGTCAGTGCCTGCCTGTTAGGAATCGATTGCAAATATAACGGAAAAAACAACAAAAATGATGAAATCATAGAATTACTAAAAGACCATGAACTAATTCCAGTCTGTCCAGAGATCATGGGAGGACTTCCAACACCAAGAATTCCGGCAGAAATACATCAAAACAAAGTTATCGCAAAAGATGGCAAAGATGTTACAAAACAATACCAAAAAGGTGCTGAAGAGACACTGAAAATTGCAAAGTTATATAACTGTCATACAGCAATCCTAAAAGAAAAAAGTCCATCTTGTGGCTGCGGCAAAGTCTATGATGGAACATTTACAGGCACGCTGATCAATGGGGACGGAATCACAGCTAGATTATTAAAAGAACATGGAATCAAAATCACAGGGGAAACAACCTTAGATATCACAGAATAAAACAGTGAACAGTAAAATGAGGATCCAAATATGAACAACAAACAAAAACTATTAACCGCAACAGCGATTACAGGAACTATTGTCAGCGCATCTGCATTTACTGTCTTCGATTATGCGATCTGTCGAAGAAAAAAACAGCCAGATGTCCGTAAAAAAGAAAAATGGAAACCATATCTTGATTACATTTTAAAAGAACAAGAATGGCTAAAAGAACACCAAGAACAAGAATTAAAAGAGATTAGGTCCAAAGATGGATTAACGCTGTGTGCTGCCTACATTCCAAGAGAAAATGCCAAAGGAACCATTATCTGTATGCACGGTTACCATTCAACAAACGATATCGAATTCGTACCAGAAGTCAGATTTCTATGGAATCTTGGATACAGCATTCTTCTTCCATGGCAGAGAAGCCATGGAAAAAGCGAAGGCCGCTACATTACTTATGGAGTGAAAGAACGCCATGATCTCAAACGATGGATTTTGTATACCAATCGGCACCTGGCAGTCAAGAACAAAGATATTTTTCTATGTGGAATTTCTATGGGATGTGCCACAACCTTAATGGCAGCAGGTCTGGACCTTCCAGACAATGTAAAAGGAATTATTGCTGACTGCGGATTCACTTCTCCATGGGATATCATCAAACACGTAGCCAAAGAAAGATTCCATCTTCCACCATTTCCATTAATGTACATGGTAGATTTGATCAGTGAAGTAGTAGCAGGATTTGGATTGAAAGAAGTCAGCATTCCAGAAATCATGAAACGAAACAAGATTCCAGTGTTGTTTATCCATGGAGATGCAGACGATTACGTTCCGATGTGGATGACGATCAAAAATTATGAAGCCTGTGCAGCACCGAAAGAACTCTATATTGTTTCAGGAGCAGGACACGCACTAGCATTTTCAAAAGATATGGAAGAGGGAAAACGAAGAATCAAAAATTTTATAGATAAATATAAGACGATCTAAAATAAGAAGAACCATTCCGTATCAATGATTTTACAGAATGGTTCTTGTATTATATAAGTTTCCTAAAAAACAAAAAGCTATTTTAAGATCATAAGATAACTTTCCGGTCGCTGTGTGATCTTGATTTCTTTCAGAATTCTAAAATTGGACTTTCCAGCGAACTGTTTTACATGATCACAGTTTCTTGTATACATAATGATTGTTCCTTCAGGCCCAAGAACTCTTTTAGCGAAAGGAAAGAACTTCTCATAAACCTCACGAATCTCCGCTTCTGTCTTCTGACCAGTCGCATAAGGCATCTCCGTAAAGATTTCATCAAAAGGATAATCATGTGTAAATGTAAAACAATCCTTATTAATATAATGAACGATCTGATCTGCAAGATTTGTGTTATAGATCGCTTTCTCAATGGCTTCTGGAGAATGATCGATACCATAAGAAGTGTTCCCTTTTACAACCTTCTGGCGCTCGATCAGCATCGTACCAACCCCACAGAAAGGATCAAGAATCTGCGCATCCGGGATCATGTGATCTTTGGCAAGTTCCACAAGTAAAGCAGCATTGACTGGTTTGATACTTGTTGGAATGAACTCCTCGCGGTAACTAAAACGACGATCAACGATCGTATTTAATTTCACTAATAAATAATAATCTCCAGATTTACCTTCGATCATACGAATCTCAAATTCATAATGAGACGTAGAATTTCTTAATTTATGTTCTGTCAGTTCTTCTAATTTCGAAGCCACTTTCTTTGCAAATTTGGAACGTTCAGAAAGTGCCATACGGCTTTTCACTCCGATTCGGAAATAAAAAGGGAAATCCCCTTCATGAGTATTTTCTAATAATGCCATTAAATTTGAACCAGCGATCACAGATGCAGCAACATCAGCATCAGGTTTACATGAAACCATGCCTGGAATCTGAAATAACAATTCATTGTATGTGCGGATCGGTAATAAACGATTCAGATGATTTGTCTTTACACGCACACCCATTTTTGAAGAAGCAGCTGAAGATTCTTCCATCAAGGCAGCAGTAATTTCCGGGTGTAATGGGTTAGTGCGGAAAATACAATGAAATGTCTGGCGGCCGCCTAAAAATCTATGCTTCTTAAATGGTTCGATCGTATTGATCAGTTCAGAAAGAGCATGAAGTTCATGTTCCACATGCTTTTTCTCATCGTCAGAAGCTTCATAAAGAGATAACTCTTCATAACGCTTTCGGAAAACGTCCACATAAGGAGCCGCATTTAAAGATTTTAAAGCAGTTAAATAAGCCTCTTTTACAAAACGTGTATCTTCTGTCTGATAAGCATGAAATACAGCATCGCTTTCAGAAGAAAGTGCCAGATCACCGATCAAAAGAGCAGCATTTTTTCTTGTTTTTGCATCTTCATTTTCTAAAAATACGGATAAGTCCAGATCACCATCATGGATCCAAGACAACAAAAGCTCTCTTTTAGAAGAATCTTTGATCTCCTGACGCAGGGAACTTAAAGACTGACGTACTTCGATATTTTGATTTAATCTTTTACATAAACGATTGATCATATATACATTCCTTTTCTAAATAATGTGTATAAGGAAAAGTCCTTAAAAACTATAAAAACAGTATACCTTATTGAAATAATTTTTGCAAAAAAAGTGAAAATCATGCTATAATAATACGTAACCAAGGGAATAATAGGTAAGGAAGTATATGAAACATATAACGATCAAGAGAGCAGAGCAGGCAGATGTCGATGCGATCATGCAATTGATGCAAGAAGCAGTGGATACTGTGAAGGTTTCCGATTGGTTTCTGCCAGATAACAGACAATATATAGAAGAACACATAAGCGACCGGGGATTTACATTGAAGGCTTTATCAAGTAACAATGAGATCTTGGGCTTTTTTATTGTCGATCTTCCGGGAGAGTCAAAACATAATCTTGGATATGATCTGAATTATGACGATCATAAGATACACAAAGTTGCACATATGGACTACGCAGTTGTGACAAGTAAAGCAAGAGGTTTGGGGCTTCAGAGAAGATTTTTCAAAGAGGCAGAGAAACAATTAGAAGACACGATATATGAATACTTCCTTGGCACCGTTCATCCGGATAATATCTACAGTCGGACAAACTTTGTCAAAGCAGGTTACAGGGAAGCAAGACAAATGTCAAAATATGGTGGTATGCAACGTATCATCATGGAAAAGGAGAAATGACTATGAGTGATCAGTATGATGTTATTATGATCGGAGCAGGACCTTCTGCTATATTTTGTGCTTATGAATTAAAGAGAAATAAGCCAGATATGAAAGTTCTTATGATCGAAAAGGGACGAAGGATCGAAAGAAGAGCCTGTCCAAAACGAAATACAAAGGTATGTGTTGGATGTAAACCATGCTCTATCACAACAGGATTTGCCGGAGCTGGAGCATTTTCTGACGGTAAATTATCCTTATCCCCAGATGTAGGTGGAAATCTTCCAGAGATTCTAGGATATGATAGAACGATCGAATTATTAAAAGAATCCGATGACATTTATTTAAAATTCGGAGCAGATGAGAAAGTATACGGAATCGACGAAGAAGAAGAGATCGCAAGCATCCGTAAGAAAGCAATCCAGGCAAACTTGAAGCTGATCGAATGTCCGATCAGACATTTAGGAACAGAAGAAGGATATAAAATCTATTCAAGACTTCAGGAACATTTATTAAATGAAGGTGTTGATATGATCTTTGATACAATGGTCAAAGATATCATCATCGAAGATGGAGTTGCGAAAGGAGTCGTTACAGACAAAGGCGAGACATACACAGCCGATGAAATCATAGCAGCTGTAGGACGTGAAGGATCCGAATGGTTAAGCGGAATCTGCAGAAAATATGACATTGAAACACAGGTAGGAACAGTCGATGTCGGAGTTCGTGTAGAAGTTCGTGACGAGATCATGGAAGAATTAAACAAGAGCCTTTACGAAGCAAAACTTGTTTATTACACACCAACATTTGATGATAAAGTTCGTGTATTCTGCAGCAATCCATCAGGAGAAGTGGCAACAGAATATTATGAAAATGGCCTTGCAGTCGTTAATGGTCATGCATACAAAGCAGAAGAATATAAAACAAACAATACAAACTTCGCATTGTTAGTATCTAAGAACTTTACCAAACCATTTAAAGAGCCAATTCAGTATGGCAAACATATCGCACAGTTAAGTAACATGCTTTGCGATGGTAAGATCTTAGTACAGCGTTTTGGAGATTTCGTAAGAGGAAGAAGAACAACAGAAGAACGTCTGGTTCGAAACAATATTACACCTACTTTAAAAGATGCTGTTCCAGGAGATCTTTCACTTGTATTCCCATATCGAATCATGAAAGACATCGAAGAGATGATCTATGCATTAGATGAAGTAACACCAGGTATGGCAAGTGATGAGACACTTCTTTACGGTGTAGAAGTGAAATTCTATTCTAATAAGATCTTAACAAACAAAGACTTTGAAACAAATATCAAAGGACTTCGTGCAATCGGTGACGGAGCTTCTGTAACAAGAGGATTACAGCAGGCATCTGCCAATGGATTAAGCGTTGCTAAGAGTATCTTAAATAAATAAAATATCAAATAAAAATATTAAAACAAAAATCCCTGACAGGTTTCTAAACCATTAGGGATTTTTCTGTTTGAGAATCCTGCAAAGAATGATTCTTCCTTATAAAAAAATTATTTTTTGAATTTAGGATGTTTTTCATAGAAAGCTTTGTTCGCCTGCTCTCCTGCAAGGATCAATCGATGAAGTCCTTCTTTAGGACATAAGAAACTTCCCAAAGGATAAGGTGTTTTGGTGTATAATCCATGAAAATCTGTTCCACCAGTCATGAAAAGATCATGTTCCTTACAAAGAGATGTAATATGCTCTCTTGTTTTTTCATCATTTCTTGGATGATTTAATTCAATTCCATCAAGCATATGTTCTTCGATCATCATCTCCATCACATTGTCAGCTTTATACTGCCCAGGATGTGCAAGCACGACAACGCCTCCGCAGGAATGAAGAAGATCCGTGACCGTTTTTGCATCCATATAGCGGTATGGAAATTTATGAGGGCCGCCAGCACGGAATAATTCGTTATGTAATTGATCGATCGGAGTTCCAGTATATCCCATCATGGAAAGAACCTGCATGAACACCAAGTTCTTTCCCAAGTTTTACAGCTTCCGGAATGGAATATGTTGATTCGTGGTCAGAGATTGCAATATAATCAAGGCCGATACGTTTCGCATAAGGAATGATCTGGTCAACACGCATAGCACCATCAGATAAAACGGTGTGACAATGTAAGTCTGCTTTCATATAAAAATATCTCCAAAATATTTATTCCATTTTCTTTAAGATCGTTAAAATATTAGATAATGACTGATGAAATAATTCCTGATCTTCTTTTGACAGTGATTCAAAACGTTTGGAAAGGTATTCTTTGACAAGCGCTTTTTCCTGAAGGATCAGCTGGTTTCCTTTCTCTGTGAGTTTTACATAAACCATTTTTCTGTTTTCATCACTTCTAAAACGTGTGACATACTCATCCTTCACAAGTGGAGAAACGGCTCTTGTAGCCTGTTCCTTAGATGATGCCAGATAAGAAGATAACTGTGACATATTCAATGAACGACCTCCAGACAGTGCAAATAAGATAAGAATCTGTGTTTTGGTAAGATCCATGGAAGGTATGTCGATCGTGTTTAAAAGAAATTTCTGACAGATTGGAAAAATTTCAAAAAGTGCAGAAACATCATTCAATGTAAATCCCTCTCTTTCGATGTTTTTCTAACTAAAAGTATACCACTTTATGAATAAAAATCAATAATCAACAAAAATCAATATTTGACAAAAGTCAAATAAAAAGATAAAATAGGAGAAACACTATAAAATGACCTTGATCAAAGGAGGTAACCTATGAGTGAAACAACAACACAGATGCAGGATTTTCTGACACGCCAGGCGAAAGTCTGCCATGATAATTGTGAGATAGAGAAAGATCTGTACAAAGAGCTGGGAGTGAAACGAGGACTCAGAGATGTCGATGGAGTCGGCGTTCTTGCAGGTCTTACGAATATATCCTGTATTCAATCCAGTGAGATGATCAATGGAGAGAAAGTACCTTGTGAAGGAAAGTTATTTTATAGAGGATATAATATATATGAATTAGTCGATGGATTTATGAAGAGAGGCGAATTTGGATTTGAAGAAATCACCTATCTTTTACTATTTGGAAAACTGCCGGATGAAAAACAATTGAAAGAATTCAGAGAAATTTTGGCACAGAGTATGACACTTCCAAAGAATTTCACAAGAGATGTTATTTTAAAGGCACCATCGAAAGACATTATGAACACGTTGACAAAGAGCATTTTAACACTGGCATCGTATGATGATAAAGCATCTGATATTTCTATGGAAAATGTATTAAGACAATGTCTGATGTTGATCAGTGTTTTGCCGATGATGGCAGTTTATGGATATCATGGTTACAATCATTACGTCAATGATGACAGCCTGTACATCCATCGTCCAGATCCAAACTGTTCCATGGCAGAAAATATTTTAAGAATGCTGCGTCCAGACAAATCTTATACAGAATTGGAAGCCAGAGTGTTAGATATTGCACTCGTTCTTCATATGGAACATGGAGGAGGAAATAACTCAACATTTACAACCCATGTCGTGACATCTTCAGGATCAGATACATATTCAGTGATCGCAGCTGCACTTTCATCATTGAAAGGTCCCAAACATGGAGGAGCGAATATCAAAGTTGTTGAGATGATGCAGGATTTAAGAAAAAATGTGGATGATATCAGTGATGAAAGTCAGGTAGAAGAATACTTAAGAAAACTGCTGCACAAAGAAGCATTTGACCAAAAAGGACTAATCTATGGAATGGGGCATGCAGTATATAGTATTTCAGATCCAAGAGCGCAGATTTTCAAAGCTTTTGTAAAGAAACTGGCCCTTGCAAAAGAAAGAGAAAAAGATTTCGAACTCTATTCTATGATTGAAACATTGGCACCAAAAGTAATCGCAGATGAACGAAAAATCTACAAAGGGGTCAGTGCAAATGTCGATTTCTACAGTGGATTTGTGTATAGTATGTTAGATATCCCATTGGAATTGTTCACACCGATCTTTGCGATGGCAAGAATCGTTGGATGGAGTGCCCATCGTTTGGAAGAATTAACAAATGTGGATAAGATCATTCGTCCTGCGTATCAGAGTGTACAAGATGAGAAAGAATATATTGAGATGGAAGATCGATAAAAAAGAGGGATTCCCTCTTTTTTTATGCAAAAATATAAGCTTATAAAATGAGGAAAACCGGAGACGAGGAGGGTCTCCGGTATTATGAAAAAGTATGAAAAAAAGTTTTAGCTAAGTAAGTTTGTTTGTTACTTGCTATGGTTTTAGTATACTCAGTAAATGTGAAAGAATTGTGTCTAAAAAATGATGAATTTATGTTTTTTGGTCATATTTTGAGAAATTCAGTGATTCCATATGCAACTCCGTCCTTGTCATGATGTTTTGTGATAAAGGTCGCAGCATCCTTACATTTTGAAGAAGCATTTTCCATGGCAATTCCGATACCAGCTTCTTTTAACAGATCAATGTCATTATCACCATCACCAAAGGCAGCGGTTTCTTCAGGTTTTAGATTCAAATATTCCCGAATAAAACGAAGTCCGGAATGTTTTCCGGCATCTTTATGAGAAATCTCGATCAGTTGCGAAACAGAAGAAGTAATATAGATCTCATCACAATTATATTTAAGTTCATTCCAAATGAGCTGCTTTTGCTGCTCGCCAGAGACAACAATATCCATACTGTCAATATGATCAATATGTTCTCGAATAAAAGAAATAATATCATCAATAGGAATTCTTGTAGATTGGATGTAAGGAATTGCTTGTGGAGTTGTACCATAGGAAACAGGATCTTTCACATAAGCTTTCAGGGCATAAGCTTTGCCATCAATAAAAACTTCAAGGGCAGTCTCATGCTGTTTAGCAATCTGAATTATACATTCAACGGAAGCAGGTGTCATCTTATATTCATGAAGACAGGTGCTTGTAGGAATATGGTAAATGGCAGCACCATTAGAAGTAATTGCATATTCAATTCCAGGCACAGCAAGAACATCTTTAGGCAGCGTATCAAAAGAACGTCCACTTGCGATCACAATGTGAACACCATTTTCAATTGCATGACATAAAGCATTATAATTTCCGTCAGAAAGCCGTCCACTTGCATTTAATGTTGTACGGTCAAGATCAAGTGCAATACATTTTATATTCATAAGAAACCTCCAGATTTCGCATTTGTTATACATAGTCGATATTGTGTAATATATTTTACACATATGAAAATATTGTATCTTTTCTTTGAAACAATTACAATATACGAAAGGAGGAAAAATAAAAATGGGAATGACAACATTATGCTATATAGAAAAAGATAACAAATATCTGATGCTGCATCGCATCAAGAAAGAACATGATATCAATAAAGATAAATGGATCGGAGTCGGTGGTCATTTTGAACATGGAGAAAGCCCGGAAGACTGCATGTTTCGTGAAGTTATGGAGGAAACAGGACTAACTCCATTGTCATATAGATTTTGTGGTATCGTCACATTTTTGTCCGATATGGGAACTGAAAAAGAAGCATGGGAATATATGTGTTTATACCATATCGAAGAATTCAAAGGCGAGATCAAAGAATGTGATGAAGGAGTACTAGAATGGGTAGACAAAGAAAAAATATTAGACCTTGATCTGTGGGAAGGTGACAGGTTATTTTTACGCTATATGCAAGAAAGAAGATCATTTTTTTCGTTGAAATTGGTATATGAAGAAGGAAATCTGGTGCAAGCAGTCGTAGATGGAAAAGACTTGGAATTTTTTGATATCTTAGATGAAAATGGAAACAAAACAGGAAAGATCAAAGAGAGATCTTTGGTCCATGAAGATGGAGATATCCATGGAACTGTGCATATCTGGATCAGAAGAAAAACAGAAAAAGGATATGACTTGTTGTTACAAAAACGAAGCAAACAAAAAGACTCCTTCCCAGGCTGCTACGACATCTCATCCGCAGGTCATATCAGCGCAGGTGATGAACCATTAGAAACCGCATTAAGAGAACTAGAAGAAGAACTAGGGATCAAAGCAGAACCAGAACAACTTAAAAAAGTATGTATGCATGAAGGAAGCATGAATGGAAACTTCTATGGAAGAGAATTTAAGAATCATGAGATCAGCACGGTTTATATGTATGAAGAAACAGTGGATATTACAAAACTTAAACTACAGAAAGAAGAAGTCGAAGAGGTTATGTGGATGGATCAAGAAGAACTGATTCAGAAAGTGAAAGATGGTGGGATTCCAAATTGTATATACTTGGATGAAGTAGAGAAGTTTTAAGTTGTAGTTGGCCAACTGTAGATTTTGAGTATATGATAAAAAATAAAGAAGCAACCGACAGCGCAGCGGTGGAATTTTGCTCATATTTTGAACAAATCGCTGATTCGCCCAATTTCCTAC